>SAMEA104404106__coassemble_665_pt1 | contig 32770 bp, 29 predicted proteins | sample SAMEA104404106__metabat2_high_PE_075 | metagenome-assembled genome bin SAMEA104404106 (sample SAMEA104404106) | Balaenoptera acutorostrata
CTTCTTTTTATTTGTTTCTGCCGACGCATTGAAATTCTTATTATATAAAAAAAGACTGTTAACAAATGTTAACAGTCAATAAACTCTATGTACTTTAAGAATTAAGCTAATTCAGAGAAGTATTTGATTGTTCTAACCATTTGGCTAGTGTAAGAGTTTTCGTTGTCATACCAAGAAACAACTTGAACTTGAGTATTTCCGTCTTCCATTTCGATAGCCATTGTTTGAGTAGCATCGAATAAAGAACCGAAACGCATACCAACGATATCGCTAGAAACGATTAAGTCTTCGTTGTATCCGAATGATTCGTTAGCAGCAGCTTTCATAGCAGCGTTGATTTCGTCAACTGTAACTTTTCCTTTAACAACTGCAACTAAGATAGTTGTAGATCCTGTAGGAGTTGGAACACGTTGAGCAGATCCGATTAATTTTCCGTTTAATTCTGGAATTACTAATCCGATAGCTTTAGCAGCACCTGTTGAGTTAGGTACGATGTTGCATGCAGCAGCACGTGAACGACGTTTGTCACCTTTTCTTTGAGGTCCGTCTAATGTCATTTGGTCACCTGTGTAAGCGTGGATTGTTGACATGATTCCGCTCTGGATAGGAGCTAAATCGTTTAATGCTTTAGCCATAGGAGCTAAGCAGTTTGTTGTACATGAAGCAGCAGAAATAACTGTGTCTTCAGCAGTTAAGATATCGTGGTTTGTGTTGTAAACAACTGTAGGTAAGTCATTTCCTGCAGGAGCAGAGATAACAACTTTACGAGCACCAGCTTCGATGTGTGCGCTAGCTTTAGCTTTTGAAGTGTAGAATCCTGTACATTCTAATACTACGTCTACACCTAATTCACCCCAAGGTAATTCTTTAGCATCAGCTTTAGCGTAGATAGTGATTTCTTTTCCATCAACTGTGATTGAGTTTTCACCAGCTACAACTGTGTCAGCTTTTTCATAGCGTCCTTGTGTTGAATCATATTTTAATAAATGAGCAAGCATATCTGGAGAAGTCAAGTCGTTAATAGCAACTACTTCGTATCCTTCAGCTCCAAACATCTGTCTGAATGCAAGACGTCCAATACGTCCAAATCCATTAATAGCAACTTTTACTGTCATCTTCAAAGTCCTCCTTTTAACACTCTTATTATACGAACTATTCGTGATAATGTCAATTGACAATTCTTTCACTTATGTACTTTTTTAAGGTTTTTTTTGTCTTTTTTATGTTCTTTATTTTTGCAAGCCTTTACATTCTCATTTCAGCTTGTTTTATCTATTATCATAGATAACTATTTTCTATACAAAACTAAAAATTTAGTATTAAAATACGTTAAATGTTCATACTTATAGAAAGTGAATGAGGTGAAAAGAGTGGTTATAGTACCTAGCATCGTACAACGAAATGCATATAGTGAACATGTTTACGACTTATATTCTTGTCTTTTAAAAGAGCGGATCATCATTATTACTGGAACCATTGATGATGCGATGAGCAGCAGTGTCTGTGCACAGCTTCTTTATTTAGCGAGTATTAGCGAAGATCCAATTGAAATGTACATCAATTCTCCAGGTGGAAGCGTGAGTGCTGGTTTAGCCATCTATGATGTTATGAATTATATTCCCTGTGATATTAAAACCATTGGGATGGGTACTTGTGCAAGCATGGGTGCAATCTTATTATGTGCAGGTAAAAAAGGATATCGTGCAGCACTCACAAATACCGAAATTATGATTCATCAACCCCTTGGTGGAATGGAGGGACAAGCCAGTGATATGCAGATAGCGGTCGATCACATTGTGCAGATACGAAAGCGTTTGTATGATATTTTATCCATGCATACTGGAAAAGCTTACAAACAAGTCGCTATGGACTGTGAACGCGATTATTATATGAACTGTACACAAGCAAAAGAATACGGTTTAATTGATTCAATAATAGTCAACTAATCTTTTTTTATATGCTATAATAGTAACAAAAAAGAGGTGTTGCGATGAGTGCATTGTCTGTTGTAATCCTTGTCTTTGCGGGTGTTGCCTACTTTACGTATCGACGCTTTAAAGACTTTCCAAGGATTGCGATCAGCGCTGCTTTTAACCGCTATGATTATGACCATGTCTTAGAACTTCTAGATGGCGTTGGAACTAAGAAGTTGCTTGGTGAATATGAACATGATCAACTTTTGTTAAAAGCATATTTTATGGCTGGTAAAAAAGAAGAATTTCTTCAACAGATCAAAAAGATATCAGAAACCACATATAAAAGAGAAAAAGCAATTGAGCTATTAGAACCATGGTTCCACAACTGTTTACGTTGTCAAGCCAAGGAATTTGCGGATGCCTTTTTACAAGCAATCAAGGGTTGTGCAGATTCCACTTCTATTCGCTTATCCGAATTATCGTATCTTGTGTTAATTGATCATGAGGATTCCCATTTAGAGGAAATCGAGCAATTGATCAGCAAACAGAAACAAGCAGATTTCCACGTTGGACTGCTTTATTATCTAAAAGGTGCCACATTATTCCATACAGATTTAAATGCTTCCCTACATGCCTATGATAGTGCTATGTTCAATTTTGAAGCAGATCAAAATCTATTGTATGAAAGAGAAGCAAAACGCATCATTGATCAGTATGGTAATGAAACCTATCTACATTATGGAAAACAGGACATTCCTACTTTAATACAAGCAATTAAAGATATTGATGTTGGTGAGAGATATCGTATGGATTCAAAGAAGAGTAAAAGACATTGATGATGATTCAATGTCTTTTTTCATATATAAAGTATTACATAAATTAAAAAGGCTATCCGCGAGGGATAGCCTTCAACTCATAAGAGTTATTTAGATTGAGAGAGCACCATCTAAATTTCTTAGTTTAATTAAGCAATTACATTCCAAGGTACTGGTACAAGTGGAGTATAAGATCCAGCCCAGATACCGAATGCAGCACCTACTACACCGATTACTAAGAATAAACCGATACATTTTACTGGAGTCCAGTTTTTCTTTTTGATTAATGTGAAGCACATTAAAGTGAATAGTAATGGGATTAAGCAAGGTAAGATTTTGTCTAAGTATTCTTGGATGTTAATGAATACTGGAGTCATAACACCGTCGATAGCAGTTTCACCGTTAGGGATAGAGATACCTAATTTAGTTCCTCCACCATAGTTAGAAATTAAAGCACCTACTACGAATACCCCTAATACAGAAGCAGCGTGAGTAAATTCTTTAGCGTTAGCAGTCATCATAGATACAGCTTTTGTACCTAAGTTATATGACCAGTACATTAAACCATAAGCAAGAGCCATTTCAGCACCGAATGCGATGATGAAGTATAAGATTGGACCCATCCAGCTTTCTTCGATTGCCATGTTAGCAGTCATACCAGCTGTGATAGGGATCAATGTAAACCAGAATAATGCATCACCAATTCCTCCTAATGGAGCAGCAGTAGAGATACGTACTGAACGGATAGTTTGGATATCCATTTTTTCTTGTTCCATTGAAAGAACCATACCCATAACGAATGTTACTGCGAATGGGTGAGTGTTGATGAAGTCAAGGTTGTGAGTCATAGAAGCAGCTAAGTCTTCTTTGTTAGTGTGGATTTTTTGTAATCCTGGTAATAAAGCCCATAACCATCCTGCAGATTGCATTCTTTCATAGTTGAATGCAGCCTGTAACATACGTGAACGCCATACCATTTTGTTCAATGTTTTATTATCAAGTCTAGCAGCAGGAGTAGTATCTTTATAGTTAGTTAGTACATTAGATTCCATCGCTCATACCTCCCATTCCGCTTCCAGCATTTTCTGTGATTTTTTTGTTTGTTAAGAAATCGTTTAATGCGATTGCAATACCGATGAATGCAACTAATACTAATGTTGCAGGAGCTAATGCTTCAATGTTTCCGAATAATAATGCGAAAGCAAATCCAGCTAATAAGTAACCCCATAAGTCGTTTGAAAGCATGATTTTTAATAAGATAGCGAATCCGACGAAACGCATCATACCACCAGCAGCTCCTAAACCACCTAATACCCAGCTAGCTTTTTCAGAGATCATTTCTAATGTTCCTGATAATGCAGTACCAGCAGCGTATGCGAAGATAGCGATTACAGCGAATAATGTTCCTAAACCTAACATAGAAATACATAATACGTTTGTGATTCCTTTAGGGTTAGCTTCTGCAGCAGCTTTATCAGCTTTTGCCATTAATCCTGACATAACTGTAAACATTAATGTTACAGCGTAAGTACCGAAAGTAGCGAAAATCATACAAGCACCTAAAGCAGCGTTTGTTTCCATTCCTGCTTTAACTGCGAAGATCATAGCAACAACAGCTCCTAATACAGCGTTTGCTGGTTGAGCTCCACCAACTGGCATGTTACCGATCATCATTAATTCGTAAGTACCACCAACTACTAATCCAGTTGTAGCGTCTCCTAAGATTAAGCCGATAATTGGACAAGCGATGATTGGACGGTAAATAAGTTCTGTAAGTGAGAATTGGTCGATTGCAAAGATGAAAGTTACAATGGCCAATAGTACACATTCAATAATATTGAAGTCCATAAGTTTCTCCTTCCATTAAAATGGTTTTTTTAATAATTTAATTTTGTTTGTTTGTTTTGTTACGTCGAAAAACTATTTCCATAATTTTTCAAGTGGTTCTGCAGCGATGTCTGGAACACGTCTGATTTCCAATTCAACACCTAATTCCTGCATTTTTTTGAATGCTGCAACGTCGTCATCATTTACTGCAACAGAAGTAGCAACTTGGCGTTTTCCTTCAGCCATGTGCATGTTACCGATGTTACATTTTTTGATAGGAACTCCACCTTCTACTAATCTTAGTACATCTTGTGGAGTTTCACAGATGATTGCGATGTGTTGTGCTGGACTTGCTTTACCGATGATAGCAATTGTCTTTTCGATACTGAAGTATCTAGTCTGAGCATAAGCTGGTGCAGCCATGTTCATAAGACCCTGACGGAATTGATCACCTGATACAGCATCGTTAGCTACTAATAATAAGTTAGCACCAACAACTCCACACCATTGTGTTGCAACCTGACCGTGAATAAGACGGTTGTCAATTCTTGTTAAAACGATATCTGGCATTTTTGCTCTCTCCTTTCTATCTGTTTAAACATGAACTAGCCGTAATGTCTTTGTTATGAGGCAAACACATTACGTAAACCCTTTCAGTTCTCCTAAATTCTATACCAAATTTATCGTTATTTCTTTGCACTTTTTATTATTCATTTTGACTTTTTTAACAAATGATGTTCTTTTTTGTTTACCTTTGCAACACGTGAGCAGAAATATACATAATATAGTCAAAATTTTACATATCAAACACTTTTGTGAAATAATGTGATGAACCTATTTTTACTATTTTGGCTATGTTCTATTTATATAAATTTGTAAGTGTTTTCATACTTATACATTATTTTTTTCACATTTTTGGCTTCTTATTACATAATAACTTTACTTTTCACATACTATAAAATTTGATATACTATTAACTAAAGAGGTGGTTATCTCATGTTTAACAAGACAACAAGTTTCATATTCAATAAATATGGCGAAATTATCAACGATCCAAGTATTCAATCGAGCATGAAACTTTCTCATTCACAATTAAAAATTAAGGAAAAAGAATTTTCAAACTTCCTATCTTATAATTGTGATATCTATGTTAAAGTTTTATCTGGTATTGTTATGCTCGTTGTACAGAAAAACAACAAAGAAGAGCCAGAGCAGTTTGTTATTCATCGTTTTATTAAAATAAATAAGGATGTGCATTTTAACTTTCTTACAATTACACCGAATTCAAAAGTAGAATTAACCTTAGATTTTAAGGCAAAGAAAACTATGCATCCAATTCCTGATGACGATGTTATCAGTTATGATCCAATCGTTCCAACCTTTACCATCAACGAAATCTTAGGATATTATTATCAAGTTCGTAATGAGAATTATTCTTTCTCTGGTGAAACCCACAACTTCTGGGAGCTTACCTTCATTGATAACGGTGAATTGGTTACCAATGTCGATGGTGAAGATTACACACTTGATGAGATGGATTTAATTCTATATGCACCTGGTCAATTCCATACGCAGCATACAGGCAATTCAAAATCCTGTAGTTATCTAACGATTCTATTTGAAATGGATATTCCTGATTCTTACCTGGTAACGAATCGAGTTTATCACGCTCATCGTGATATTCACAATGCATTAAATGAGTTTATAAAGGTTTCAAATAATCATATGCTTTATAACAGTGAATTGATGATCTGCTACTTAAAACAATTAATCATTCGTATTTTACAGTATGACTTTTTAACAAGTACGCCAATTGCTTCTACACCGATGCAACAACGCTTCGAAAACGAATTGTTAAATGAAATCATCATCTATATTAATGATACCATCTACGAACATATCACAATTGAAGAAATCTGTAACAAATTCTCAATTTCACGTTCTAGTCTACAAGCCTTATTTAAAAATAACTTAGGTACTGCGCCAAAGCAATACATCAGTGACTTAAAATTAAATAAGAGCAAGTTATTAATTAAGGAAAGCATGCATACAATCAGTGAGATTTCTAGTATGTTAGGATTTACTTCGATCCACTACTTCTCACGTAAGTTTAAGCAGCAGTTTGGAATCACACCTACGGATTATGCAAAAACGATTTACAACTAATCAGTTTCTTAGGAAACTGATTTTTTTATATTATAAGGAATAAAAAAAAGGGCTGTATGAATATACAGTCCTTTATTGGTTATCGATTAGATACCGTCTTCTGATTCAACTTGTTCAACTGGTTTGAATTCATAGCGAACAACTTGATCTTTACCAGTATTAAGAGCCATGTTAGTTAGCATATCTAAGTCTTCGATGAATTGACGACCCATATTTACTTCAATTAACATTGGTAAGTTAGTACCAGCAATTACTTCGACATTGCCTCTTGGGAATCCAGTCATAACAGCAGTTTTAAATGGAGATCCTCCACCTAAGTCTGAAAGAACTAAAATTCCATCACAGTCTTTTAATGAATCTAAAGCTTTGTTTAATTCTCTTTCTAAGTCTTCAACAGAATATTCTTGTGGGAAGTCCACAGCTACATAATTTGTTGGATCACCTGCGATTAATTTTAAAGAGCTTGTTAATCCTGTTGCAAAGTGTCCGTGTCCAGTTACGATTAATCCGATCATTTATTGTTCCTCCGAAATATTGATTATGTTAATTATCTTTTTGTGTATGGGTGAAGAATTACACCTTTAACTACACGGTTAACTTCTCCAGTTGGGCATGGATTGTCTGGTGTACATCCTAATGATAAAGATCTGAATAATGCTAAGATCTGTGCACATACGATGTAGTTGAATCCTAATAATGAGTTATCATGAGTTTCAGCTAAGTTGCAAGCATAAGAGTAATCTACTAAGTCAGCGATTTCTTTGTCTTCTTTGTTCATGATAGCAACGATTTTGTTTCCTTTACGTTGTGGGCTCATTTCTTTGATTAAATCAACTTCATATTGACGAGTGTATGGATCATCACTTACATAAACAACTGTTAATGTTTCGTCATTGATGATTGATTTAGGTCCGTGACGGAATCCCATTGGAGTGTCGAACATTGTAGCAACTTGTCCAGCAGTTAATTCCAATAATTTTAATTGGCTTTCTTGAGCGATACCTTTTAAGCATCCAGCTCCTAAGTAAACGATACGTTTGAAATCGAAATCGTTTGCGATGTTTTCGAATACGTTCCAGTCATTAGCTAATGTTTTTTCAGCTGTAACGATAACGTCTTCTAATTCAGCTTTAACAGCATCTAAATCATCTAAGCTAAATGCTAATAAAGTAGCTAACATCATGTTAGAGAAGCTGCTTGTCATAGCGAAGCTTTGGTCATGAGTTTCTGGAGTTAAGTTGATAGCGAATGCATTGTCACGAGTTTCAGCAGCTTTGCTTAAAGCACCGTTTGCATTACAAGTGATGAATAAGTGGTAAACGTTTGCTCCACATACTTCATCAGCAACATCTACAGCACCAACTGATTCTGGTGAGTTTCCACTACGTCCGTAAGAAACTAATAATGTTGGTTTGTTTTGTGATAAGTAAGCTTCTGGAGTAGCTACGATATCAGTAGTTCCATAAGATTTAACTTTAAAGTTGTTACGTTTAGCTACATAAGTGTAGATAGCGTTACCAACGAATTCACTAGTACCAGCACCAGTTAAGATAATGTCATAATCTTCATTTTTTGTAACGTTTTCGATGAAAGCTTTTAATTCTTCTTTCATTCCTTCGATCTGCGCAATTGTTTTTCTCCATGTAGCAGGTTGTTGATTAATTTCTGTTGATGTAAAAGTTCCTTTTAAACTTTCCCATTGAGCACTGTCTTTTCCAAAAGTCATTTTGTCATCTCTCCTTTTCTAGTCCATAAGAACTAATTTATTACATGTTTATTATAGCTCACAATATAGAAAAAAACAACGAACTGCTTAAAAAGTTGTTAAAATGTGCAAAAATACAGTTAATTTAAGATACCCCTTACGAAAAACACATTTTAGAACTTTCATGAATCGCTATTTTCTCTTGTTTTTATGCCTATTTTCGTACGTTTTTTCCTTTTTAAAACAATATCTTCTTTTTGTTATAGACGGAACTTCTTTTTCCATATATAATAAAACTTAAGAGGTGATTTAAAATGGCTACAAAAGGTAGAAAAACAGTGATTTCAGCTGAGGATAATAAAATTGGTGGATTTAATGTCTATCGTGATGATAAAAATCGTCCAGTATATTTAAATCGTAGAACAAACATTGGTTATGTATTATCAGATAAAACAAAACCATTCCGTACATTGAGCTCTCGTTTCTATATTGGTGGTGTCGCAATGATCTTCTCATTTATGTTCGACTTACCAATTTGGTTATGTGTATTAATCGGTGTCATTGCTTGTGGGGTTATGGAATACAAATTCTTACAATTCTTAAATACATTACCACAGATTCCAAATTTCAAGCCTGCTTCTCGTACTTCACGTTTAGATGCAGAAGCTGCATTGGATACAAATAAGATTATCACAAAGATTGTATTGTTCTTATTATTAGCAATCTTAATTGTTCTAAATGCTTATCAACACAAATTCACTGGTATCGTCTTAGGATTAAACTGGTTATTCTCAGTCTTTGCATGTATCTTCTGTATTTACGAAATTCGTGCATTGTTATTACACAACAAAAACAAATAAGCATATGATAAAAGGTCGGTTTGATACCGACCTTTTTTTAATAGTATTCATGTAACCACAAGGGTTTCTTGATAATTTGATAAGCTTCTTCAACGCTCTTTACATTCGTATTATAAAGTTTGTTGAACAAATCAAAGTTATTGATTCTTGCCATCATAAAATTCTTTCTTCTTGGATTTGCCAATGGGAAGATTTTCTCTAGCTTTTCACTCTGCGATACTTCGATGTTAATCGCATCAAAATCACCAATGCAGTTTTTCATCATACGCTGCAACACAATAGAATCTAAGTAAACGGCTTCTTGAATGACGAAGTCATTTTTCTTAATTTGATAGATCATATAACCCTTAATTGGTTCATCGGGTTTTTGATAAACAATCAAATGCTTTTCTTTTAATTCTAATTCTTTTAATAGGATTTCATAATACGCTTCATCTCGTTTATAATAACCATCAAACAATCGCGTAAACTGTTCATAGATTGCCAGGAGTTCTTTCGCCGTGGCAACCTCTTTGGTAAATGTTGTTTCCTGGATTCCATCTAGGCTTTCATGATGAATCAAGTAATTCTTTCTTTCATAAACAACTGAGAATCCAAATGGTTCATATAATTTTGGATTGAATGCTTTAACCAATGTGATTAAGTGATTATGGCTTGCTTCATCAATGGCTTGGTCAAGCAATTCCTTCATATGCCCTCTTCTTCGATAATCTGGAAGTGTACTAATTCCTAAAATATAGGATACATTTAAAAGTTTTCCATGAAATTGAAGAACATGAGAGTTCATCGCTAAGGAACTTACAATACGATGATCTTGGCATTGTACCAATGTTTTGCCTTTATCGTAATAATTACGAAAATAAAAATTCAAATATTTTTGTTCAGAGCTTGGGTAGGCTTGTTTCCACAATTCATATACCACACCCTTGTCATCTCTTCTAGCTTCTTTAATCATACAATCACCGATTTTAATTATCCTCTTCTTCTGTTTCTGTATATTCTACATCAATCACATCCTCTGTACGACCTTGATTCGCATTACGATATGGCTGATCTTGTTCATCGTACATAGAATCCACAAATTCTTGCATTTGATCATCCATCTCATCCAACTGCTTTTGAACTTTGTGACGAATATACAAACTATATCCTACAATTGCTAATATCGCAAGTAATAGAAGCGGCAATAGCACAGGTATGATCATAATAATAAAATATGTAATAAGTATAAATACTAATATTGAAATAATAGTGTTCATATCTTTCCTCGCTTTCTGCATTGATCCATATAGCCATTATAATATAATTTTCTCATTCTGTATATTGAAAAGAGGCATTTGCCTCTTTTCTATTTAAACAACTCATGTTCTTTTACACGTAATGCAAGTGCAATTTTTTCCACTACTTTTAGTGTAACGTTACGTTTTCCACATTCAATATCCGATATATAATGCTGATGGACATGGCATAAAAACGCAAGGTCTTCTTGTGTCATGGAACGTTGTATTCGAAGGATACGAACACGTTCACCAAAACGTTTTTCAATAGATGAACAGGGTATACAGTCATTCATAGCCGTTCTGCTTTCATTTCCTTTCTGCAGGATGTCTTCTTCTTTGATACCACCTAACAACAATCATCATCCAACAGATACTAGCCACTGCTAGATACAATGGCGCAAGAAGTGGTCTTGTCGTTTCCTCTTTTACATCTACACTTGCCATCACCATCTGTTGATGGCTTGCTTCTTCCATTTTACTTTCGTAGGTATATTCAGGATTTCGAATCTGAATGGATGCAAGTTGTTTTTCTATCAATTCTTCTTGTAATAAAGAACCATCTGCAAATAAATATACGCTATATGGACTTTGTATCTGTGAAGATGGATCAAATTCGATTGTAATTTTTGAAGCTTCATTTATGCGTTCATTCAGATATTGCCATCCTTCATCGCTGATATCCACATTAAAGAGTTCGAGTTTCATTTCTTCTTGTTGATAAGTCGCAATGATTTGGTTATTCTGGATGGAAGTAATAGAAACTTCATAAGGAAGGGCAGGTACAAAAGAAAAAAGCACAGTCAACCATAGTGTCCATACGTTCATATTATCACCATATTTAGTCTGTGCTTTTTCATATTCTTTATACAGAACGATATTGATCTGCTAATTCTTTTAACTTTGTAAAACGATGCTTCAATCCAGATTTAGAAATGGTTTCTCCATAAACCTCTGCGCAATATTCACATAGGTCATTTAAACTTGCTTCTGGTAGTTCCTTTCTTGCATAAGCAGCATGTTGAAGCTTTTCTGGTAAAGATTCCAATCCTCGATAGTTTTCAATCCATTGGATATCTTCTAATTGTTTACTTCCAGCCGCCATAATCTTCATTTCATTAGCCAATTCACAGTTATCAATTCTTGTTAACGAATTCATAAATTCTCTTTGAATACGACTATCTTCAAATGTAAAGACGGCATCGTTTGCACGAATACATCGTAAGAAATCACAAATCTTATCACTCGCTTTTAGATAGACAACATCTTGATTTCTACGTTTTATATACTTCGCTGGTAAGTCAAAGCGAAGCATGACCTTCTGAAGAAATCGTGCAAGCTCTTCATCATTGGTACTAATTTCTAAATGGTAATTCGCTTTATTTGGAGAGTTTACGCTTCCACCTGCTAAAAAAGCACCGGCTAGATATGCTCGTGCGCAGCAGTCTTTGCGTAACATCTTATAGGAAGGATGTACCTGTAGTCCATCATCCGTCAAGATTTCTAAATCTTTTAAAATCTCCATAGCTTTATTTTCAATTCGAATCACATAGATATTATTCTTTTTTAACTTCATCTTCTTGATAACAGAAAGCTGAGTATTCACATCAAAACGATCTTTTACTAATTTATAAATACGTTTTGCGGTTGTTGGATTTTCTGTTTTGGCGGTTAAGTGCATTCCCGTATTCGTAAAGTTGATGGTAGAACACATTTGCAAGACTGCACTTAATTCTGCACGCATACAACATTCTTGAAGTTCGTTAGCTGCAATTTCTTTTTTTACATCTGTAGTAAACGACATCGATCTCATCCTAACTCTTTATTTAATAGTTCTATAATCACATCACGTATTTTATTGGAATCATGACGAATCAATCCATCGTCAAAGCTTAAAACATCGCGATATAAAATTTCATAATTGTGTGTGTCTTCTTGGACATTGACCGGTGTACTTCCCATCTTTTTATACTTCTCTAATAAAGCAGGATCAATTTCATTATTGTGGGTAACCACAATATTTACCGCATCTTGAAAAGCATGTTTTTCAAAGGCGCGAATATGATCTTCAACAGAGAAATGATCGGTTTCACCCGGTTGTGTCATGGCATTACAAAAGTAGATTTTCTTTGCTTTGTTGTTGCGTAATTCTTCTGCCACACCACTCACAATTAAATTTGGCATAATGCTTGTATACAAGCTTCCAATGCCATAGAAGATTATATCCGCTTCACGGATTGCTTGCAAGGCTTCTTTTGTAGCTTTTACCTCTTCTTGATAAAAAACTTTGTCAATTCGGTTTAAAAACTTCGGAATATTGCTTTCACCACGTACAATTGTTCCATCTTCCATCATCGCAAACAAGGTGATCACATCCAAGGAACTTGGGATAATATTTCCATGTACGTTTAAAAATTTAGAAAATGTACGAATTGCTTCCATAAAATTTCCTGTTGTTTGCGTTAATGCAGTTAAAATTAGATTCCCTAAATTATGCCCTCCGACATCAAATTCATCTCCGTCAAAACGAAAATTCATCAAGGTTGTAAAGATTGATTCTTCCTCTGCCATCGCACACATCACATTGCGGATATCACCCATTGCGGGAATATGAAATTGACGGCGAATACGACCCGTACTACCACCATCATCCGCTACCGTTACAATAGCACTCAAATTAATATCCGGAATTTGTTTTAATCCACGAAGCATGACAGCTAATCCAGTTCCCCCACCAATAACTGCTACATTTTTCATAAATTACCCTACTTTCTTATCTCGGTGTGATTTATAACATGTAAACGAATCTTTGTAGTGTTCATATAACCAGTTTGTGATTGTTACACTACGATGATGACCACCCGTGCAGCCAATCGCTACAATAATATGACTCTTCTTCTGCTTTTTATATTGATCAAAAACATAATCCAATAAGGATTTAAGTTTTTCCACAAACTCCTTGGTCTGATCAAAGCTCATGACATAATCATAGACTGCCTTGTCATCTCCTGTTTGATGTTTTAACTCTTCTATATAATATGGATTTGGTAAGAAACGGACATCAAAGGTATAATCGGCATCCATTGGCAATCCATGTTTATAACCAAAGGAAACAAAGGATACGGAGAATGTACGTTTACTATCCAATGCTAATTTTTCCATCAATAATCCTTTCAATTCCAAATGGTTTAATTTCGTTGTATCGATATGAATAATCGCATGTTCATTTAAAGCATTAAACATATCACGTTCTAATTCAATGGCTTCTTCTAATGTCTTCGCTTTATTAAAGATGATCATCGGATGATGTCTTCTTGTGAATTTATAACGCAACAATAGTTTTTCATTGCTTGCATCCAGGAAGACAATATGCACATTCACATCTTGATTTTCAAAGTACTGTAGAAATTTTGGATAGTCTACAGCCGTTGTAGCCAATGCAATATTTGTATAACGGATATCGGGTTCCGCATTGATAATTTTACCTAATGATTCAATTAATTGTACAGGAAAGTTATCGATACAATGGTAGCCCATATCTTCTAAGATACCCATTGCGGTTGTTTTACCTGCTCCTGACATTCCTGTAATTAAGACAACATTTTGTTTTTCCATAAGAATCACCTCGTATTAAGTTTACCACATTTTCTTTCTTACGCACAAAAAAAGAGAATGATCACCATTCTCTTTTTCGCTTCTTAGATTCCTTTAATCTGGTGGAAGGCATGTTGAGCAGCAATCGCTCCATCGTTTGTTGCAGTAACCACTTGTCTTAGTTTTTTCGCAATTACATCACCTGCACCATAGATACCTTTCACACTTGTTTCGCAATTTTCATCCACAAGCATGTAACCACGATCATCCATAACAGGAAGTCCTTCTAAAAAGGATGTCACTGGATCTAATCCAATGTATGGGAAGATTCCGTTTGTTTCAATTACGGTTTCTTCTAATGTATCCACATTTCTGATTTTTAAACCAGTTACACGCATTCCATCATCCATAACTTCAACTGGAATGTGTTTTTTAATCACATTGATTTTTTCGTTGTCTTCAATTTGTTTTTGCACGATCGCATCCGCACGGAATACATCACGACGAATGATGATATTTACCTTGCTTGCGAATTGTGTTAAATACACAGCTTCTTCTAATGCAGAGTTTCCTCCACCGACAACACATACTTCTTTATTACGGAAGAAAGCACCATCACAAACTGCACAGAATGATACACCACGACCGATATTCTCTTCTTCATGAGGAATATTCATCGTACGTTCCTTTGTACCAGTCGCAACAATCACGGCTTTTCCTTCGTATACTTCACCATCTTCACAGATGACTTTTTTATATTCACCAGCATCTTCTACTTTGATTACATTTCCATATAAGTATTCTGCACCAAATGCAGTTGAGTGCTCAAACATATCGCTTGCTAAAGCGGCACCATTGGTACCAACAATTCCTGGCCAGTTGCTAATTTTATGTGTTTTAATTAGCTTTCCTCCAGGTGCACCCATTTCTAACATCGCTGTTTTCAATCCAGCACGACTACCATAAATCGCTGCTGTCATCCCTGCAGGACCAGCTCCAATAATCACTAAATCGTAACGTCGCTCCATTCGCGTTCCTCCTTTACTAAATCAATGACTTCTATCATGTCCTTAATCATAGCACATGGTTTGCTTGCTTTCATCTCACTTGCTCGAAATTCATCGTGCATATAAGCAACCGAGAAGCCACCCATATTTTTACATGCCTCAATATCACCCTTCGCATCACCGATGTAGATGACATCATCAATTGGCATATGTAATTTTTCACATGCTTTTAAAATTCCTTCTGGATTTGGTTTTGGCTGGTCTACATCATCTCCACCTACGATGGCTTCAAAATAGTTCTCATATCCAAAACGCTCGATACCCATCATTAAAATATCTCTTTTTTTATTCGATACCACAGCCATTGGATAACCCTCTTGTTTTAAATACTCCAAGGTTTCCTTCACATGTGGCATTTCCTTTACTAACTCATCATGATGACTGCGGTTGTAATCACGATAGTACTCCACTGCTTCATTTACCTGTTCTGCGGGTAAATACTTTGTAAAGGTCGTTTCTAGAGTTGGTCCAAAACAGCCATATAATTCTTCTTGTGTAAGCTTATGATCAGGTAAAAATTTCGCAAACGTATGTTCAAACGTTGTAAAAACAAGATTCTTTGTATCCACTAATGTACCATCTAAATCAAAGATGATGGCTGGTTTGCGTTTACGGAATGGCCATATGTTTTTAAATACCTTATCAAACACACCTAGAATTCCTAAAATACCTATCAAGACACTGATTAAAGAAACAACCTGTGCGATACGCAATGGTCCAAGCATTAAGCTATCCGTACGCATACCTTCGATGAAGAAGCGCACCATGCCATACCATGCAAAATAAGCAAAGGCTAAATCCCCACGTTTTTTACGTCCATATTTCTTATAGACACATGTGATGATAAAGAATCCAATTAAGTTTCCAACACTTTCAAATAGGAAGGTTGGTTGTCGGTAATAGCCATCGATGTACATCTGATCTTTGATAAAACTTGGCCAATGATCATAAAACTCTGGACGTACAATCTGTCCATAGGCTTCTTGATTCATAAAGTTTCCCCATCGACCAATTGCTTGGGCAATCATCAAATTTGGGAAGATGACATCCGCTATGCGTAAGCCATTGATCTGATGACGATGGAAATACCAAATTCCAAATAGGGTACCAGCAATCACACCACCGTGAATCGCCAATCCCCCTTCCCATATATAAAATGCAGACATGGGATCGGAAGCATATAAATTATCCCATTCAAAGATGACATAATAAAGACGTGCACCCATGATGGCAATCGGTAACATCATCAAGAAGAAGTTTTCAAACACTTCCTCCTTATAGCCCCATTTTTTTACTTGACGTAGAGTCAATTGATAGGCGATGATGGCACCCGTTAAAATAATGACTGCGTACCAAGTGACGGTTAACCCACCGATACTCAGAAACGTTTTTGTATCTGGAAAAAAACTCATGTATTACTCTCCTTGTCTATTTGTATCAATAAAATCTAATACACGTTGTTCAAATTCTTTGGCACTATCCATTCCCATTTCACTTAACATGAAGTTTGTAACGGCGGATTCAATAATAACTGCCATCGAACGACCTTCTCGAACCGGTACATTGATTTTTGGGATATCCACACCAAGGATGTTTTCAAATTTCTTATCTTCGATTCCAACGCGATCATAATCACGGTTTTTATCCCATGGTTCTAAAGTGACTTGGAAATTGATCTCCGTTTTTGGAAGAACGGAACTTACTCCAAACATACGTGCAACGTTGATGACACCAATTCCACGAATTTCTAGCATATCACGTAACAATTCTGGTGATTTACCAATGATCTTATTGTGGATACGATAACAATCCACACGGTCATCGGCAACTAAAATATGTCCACGCTTGATCAATTCAAGGGCAATTTCACTTTTCCCCATACCACTTTCTCCACGGATCAAGACACCTTTTCCATAGATGGACAACAAACCACCATGTACGCACTCACTTGTCGCAAGCTGCTCATCCAAGAAGGCAACCATATCGACAATCAAGCGCCAAGTTGGAGATGCCGTACGAAAAATCGGGAAATTTTTACGCTTTGCGCAACGACGTAAAATTTCTGGACATTCATGATTTTTCGTAATGATGATACCTGGTGTATCATCATCGGTAATAAAGTTAAAGGATTTACGTTGTTTTTGTGCACTCATGGTTTGAATATACGCAATTTCTTTATCACCCAATACAACAATTCTCTTCTTTTGACTGTTTTCAAAGAATCCAGCTAATTCTAACCCAGGACGATTGGTATCCGCAACCGAAATCGGTCTCTTTAAAGATTCTGCATTCCCTGTTAATTGTTCAAAATTAAAGGCTTCTACCAATTTTCCAATTGGACAACTGATTGTTTCACTCATAGTTTTTTATCCTTTCTGTAATACTTTCTTTAAGTATTGACCAGTATAGCTTTCTTTGACTTCTGCGATTTGTTCTGGTGTTCCACAGGCGATGATTTCTCCACCTTCATCTCCACCTTCTGGTCCGATATCGATAATATAGTCGGCTGATTTAATAATATCAAGATTATGTTCAATGACTAATACCGTATCGCCATTGGATACGATGCGCTGTAACACTTCCAATAATTTTTTTACATCGTGACTATGTAAACCAGTCGTTGGCTCATCCAAGACAAACAACGTTTTACCCGTTGCTTTTCGCTGTAGTTCACTCGCTAATTTTACACGTTGTGCCTCTCCACCGGATAAAGTTGTGGCACTTTGTCCAAGTTTGATGTAACCTAAACCAACGTCTTTTAGCGTTTGTAGCTTATGTTTAATTTTATGCATATTCGAGAAAAAGTCAATTGCCTCTTCCACGCTCATCTCTAGCACATCATAAATTGTTTTTCCTTTATACGTAACTTGTAAGGTTTCTTCATTGTATCGTTTTCCACCACATTCTTCACAAGGAACATAGACATCCGGTAAAAAGTGCATGGAAATACGCAAGATTCCATCTCCTTGACAAGCCTCACAACGTCCACCCTTTACATTAAAGGAGAAACGTCCCTTATCATACCCACGCATCTTGGCTTCTGGAGTTTGGGCAAATAGGGTACGAATATCATCAAAGACACCCGTATAGGTTGCCGGGTTACTTCTTGGTGTACGTCCAATTGGATCTTGCGAAATATCGATGATCTTATCGATGTTTTCAATTCCTTTGATCCGTTTGTGTTTTCCAGGTTTGATTCTTGAGCGACCTAAGGCATGCATGATGCCCTTGCTTAACACCTCATTTACCAAGGAAGATTTTCCACTTCCACTTACTCCTGTAACAACCGTAAAGGTTCCTAGTGGTATTTTCACATTCACATTCTTTAAGTTGTTTTCACTTGCACCAACAATTTCAATCTTCTTTTTGTTTCCTTTACGACGTTCTTGTGGAACTTCGATTTTCATCTTACCACTCAAATATTGACCGGTGATGGATGCATCATTTGCCATGACTTCTTCCGGTGTACCAGCGGCAACCACTTCTCCACCATGAATTCCAGCGCCTGGTCCAATATCGATAATATAATCCGATGCACGCATCGTATCTTCATCATGTTCCACGACAATCAAAGAGTTTCCTAAATCACGCATATCTTTTAAAGTTTGAATCAAACGATCGTTATCACGCTGATGAAGACCGATACTTGGTTCATCTAATACGTAAAGAACACCACTTAAATGAGAACCAATCTGTGTCGCAAGACGAATACGCTGTGCTTCTCCACCAGATAGTGTTCCCGCAAGACGGTCCAATGTCAAATACCCAAGACCAACATTGTTTAAGAAACTTAATCGCTCCTTGATTTCCTTAACAATCAAACGAGCAATTTCTTCTTCCTGTTTTGTCAGTGTTAAATCATTCATAAATTCACTTGCCTGTCGTACTGACATCGTTGTCCATTCATAAATATTCAAACCACCAACGCGTACGCTTAACGCCTGTTCATTTAAACGTTTTCCCTGACATTTTGGACATGGTGCTTCCGCAAGGAAGGTTTGATACCATTCTCTTGACATCTGTGAATTCGTTTCCATGTAACGACGTTCAATTAAGGTACAGACACCTTCAATGAATTCAGTTTTCTTCAATACATTTCCACTTCTTGATTCTAATTTATACGAAATGATATCCGTTGAACCATACAACATCAAATTCATTTCTTTCTTTGTCATATCCTTTAGTGGCTTATCCAACGAAATATCATAATACTTCAATAACGCCGCAAACTTCTGCCACTCTAAATTTTCGGTTCCAACGATATTTTTATAATAGATGATTCCACCTTCACGAATACTCTTTTCCTTATCTGGAATCAAGTAATCCACATCAACTTTCTGTGTCACACCCAATCCCTTACAAGCATCACAAGCACCAAATGGCGCATTGAAGGAGAATAGTTTTGGTTCTAATTTTGGGATACTAAATCCACAATACTTACAGGAGTGGTTACTAGAGAATAAAATCTCTTCTCCATTATACGTAACCATAGCCAAGCCATCGCTCATCTTCAATGCCGTTTCTAAGGAATCATGTAGACGAGAACGATCCTGTCCCTTCACAATACGATCGACAACTACATCTATCGTATGCTTTTTATTTTTCTCAAGAGGTTCCATTTCCTCAATTAATTTCATATCACCATCAACACGAACACGCAAGAATCCTTCTTTTTGAAGATTTTCCAACAAGTCCTTATGTGTTCCCTTTTTTCCATGAACAACTGGAGATAAGATGATCAAACGTGTCTTATCTTCAATTTCCATAATTTTATCCACCATTTGTTTGATGGTTTGTGATGTAATTGGCTCTTGGTGAACCGGACAATACGGAACCCCAATTCTAGCATACATCAAACGTAGATAATCATAGATTTCCGTTACCGTTCCAACCGTAGAACGAGGATTGTTGCTCGTTGTTTTTTGATCAATGGAAATGGATGGGGATAATCCTTCAATGGAATCCACATCTGGTTTTTCACTATTTCCTAAGAACTGGCGTGCATAAGCACTCAAGGATTCTACATAGCGACGTTGTCCTTCCGCATAGATGGTATCAAATGCCAACGACGTTTTCCCAGAGCCTGAAACACCAGTCATAATCACAAATTTATCACGAGGTACTTTCAAGTCAATATTCTTTAAATTATTCTCTCTTGCACCTTTTATATCTATATAATCATGGCTCATATGCTTACCTCCAAACTAACTCTATTATACATTAGTATATCCATTTTTTAGCATGTTATTGTTTCTTTTCTACACGCTTTCTATTATTATAAACAAATACATGGCTCCTTTTAACTGCTTTGCCCCACTTTTCCACAAAAAAAAGATATGCCTCAGCATATCTTATAAGCGACTTAGTCAAAGCGTTTAAAGCATTGAATTGCCTGACATCCACGTCCTGTATGAACACCAACAACGGCAACTAATTTAATCAATTGTTTTTTCGCACCTGGGAAGGCAGCATTTACTTTTTCCATATAAACATCTGCTTCTTCTGGACTATCGGCATGTGCGATGGTAATCATATAAGAATCATCTACCTGTTTTTCCTTTAACATTTTGATGACCACATCCATTGCCTTATGCATCGTACGTACTTTATCCGCAACATCAATTTTACCACTTGTTTCTTTATTGATTTTTAAGATTGGTTTAATTTTTAACAATCCACCTAAGGCAGCAGCCAATGGTGTTAAACGTCCACCACGTTTTAAGTGTTGTAAATCACTTGGTAAAATAAATGTCTGTGTTGATTCCACGACTTTATTTAATAATTCTTTAATCTCTTCGATTGTTTTTCCTGCTTCATATTGTTTTTTCGCAAGTTTAATCATGTATTCTTGTACAACGGCTGTTACACAACTATCCACATAGTCAAATGCAATTCCTACATTGCGTGCACTCAATTCCATCGCATTGATCGTTCCTGATAATCCACTGCAGATTGGAACGGCAAAGATGCGTTCATATCCCTGACTCTTTAAATCTTCAAACAATTCTTCAATCTTCCCTAAAGAAGGTAGAGATGTTGATAACATGGTTCCCTTTTGCATCAATCCATATACTTCATCAATGCTAATTTCTTCTAAATCTTGATAGTTTTTATTATCATAGCTCACTTGCAAAGGTACACTATAAATCCCATCTTTTGCAAGTTCTTCAACAGTTTTTCCTGTTCCACTATCTGTGACAAATGCTGTTTTCATGTTGATCCCTCCAATTACTATTTCATTATACTGTATTTCATCTTGTAAAGAAAGCCTTTATAAAAAACACCCTTCAAAAAGAAGAGTGTTCCTATCCTTATTTTACTTTACGAACGAATTGTACACCGACACATCCCAATCCTGTATGGACAGCGATGACAGCTCCAATCACGCCAAAATACACATTCACACCTGGGAATGCTTCTTCTACTAATGCTTTTAATTGTAAACCAGATTCTTCTGAACCACTATGTAATACGGCGATTTCATAAGTGTCGTCTAAACCTTGTGCTTTTACTGTATCGGCAACTTTACCCATTGCTTTTGACATTGTACGCACTTTATCAAACACATCAATTTTTCCATCCGTACCTTTATTTAACTGAAGAATTGGTTTGATTTTTAACAATCCACCTAAAGCTGCAGCCAATGGTGTTAAACGTCCACCACGTTTTAAGTGCTGTAAATCATCTGGGATAATTAAAGATCCGCTATCTTCTGCACAGCTTGTTAGTGTAGAAACAATTTCATTCACATCGCGGTTTTCACCAACTAGTCTAACTGCTTCTTGTACTAAATATTTTTGAATATGACATGTTGAATAAATTTCAATAATATGTAAGTTTAAATCTAGATCTTTGGCAACTGCCTGCATAATGCTAGATGTTGAAGATAATCCTGAAGATAATGGAATAGCGATAACTTCATCATATCCTTCCTCTTTAATTTGATGGAAAACTTCTTCCATAATTCCAACTGGAGGCATTGATGTTGTTGGCATCTCCCCTTTTGCTAATAAGTCGTATATTTCTGTCACTGAAATCGTTTCACCATCTAAATACATATCATCATTGATCATGATTTGTAATGGTAAGTAAAACACTCCTAAATCATTTGCTTGTTTTTTGCTAAATCCACTTCCACTATCAGTTATAACTGCTATTTTCATTGGTAGCCCTCCCTATATAGTTTCGTATAAAAAGACATGCAGAAAAAACCTGCTTTGTCGTCTAAATTATAACAAATACACTTTGAATGTCAAACAAAAACCAAAAAAACGCCATAATTCTAAAAAATAAAGGAAGATTGTAAACCAATCTCCCTAATTACTTTTATTTCTTTTTAAAAATGATAACACTATATGGATCTACATTGACCTTTTGAATCAAAATGTCTTCCGAAGCTCCATTATAATAAATTAATCGATATGCATCTGGTCCTAAATAGTGTTCAAATCTCTCACCAGATGGGTTAAAGATCACAATCATGGAATCATCCACATCATCCATACGATAGATCAAGGCTTTATTTTGAATCGTATCAAAGGATACATGTTGTTCCACTTCTTCCTTAGTCGCATAACGCAACAATGGGTTAGCCTTACGAATCTTAATCAGATCCTTTGTACATTGCACAATATCCTGATATTGATTACGACGCATGAAATCTAACTTATTGATTTCATCGCTTTCTTCATACGTATTTGGAAGACTGTGTTTGCTTCGTGCAAATTCTTGTCCACTGTGGATAAATGGAACACCTTGTGCAAGTAAGACAGCAGCAATCATCATCTTTTGTTTTGCGATGCGCACTTCTTTGTTGTCTTCTTTACAACATTCTTTTAATTTATCCCAGCTTGTCATATTGTCATGACATTCCACATAGTTGATCACATTGATAGGATTGCTGAATAGTTTTTCCATACCCATGTTTGTACAACTTGCACTCAAGCAGTTTTTCATAATATCGATCAAATATAAAGCACCGGTACAATATCCTTTGACATTGACCTCATTGGTTGCGGTTCTTCCCTTGATGACATCGCGGAAACGATCAGAGAAATGACCGATATTTGGCATCTGTGCATTGTTTCGAATGCTTGCACGATGACGGAAATCTAAGAAGCTTGGCATATCCCAACCTTCTCCATAGATCATAAAGTCCTCATTGTACACCTTGCATTCCTGATAGATACGATTCATCGTATCGATATCCAAAATACCCATCAAGTCAAAACGCAGACCATCAATATGATACGTTTTGACTAAGAATTTACATGCATCCACAATGTATTTTGAACACATCTTACGTGTGGAATCCACATCATTTCCACAGAATGTACCATTGGAGAAGTCCCCTTGTGCATTCATTTGGAAATAATAGTTTGGCACGGTCTTTTCAAAGCAACAAGCTTCTTTATCATAAACGTGATTAAATACCACATCAAGATTGACGCGAATACCCGCTTTGTGACATTCTTCAACCAATTTCACAAATTCAAACATACGGCTATATGGGTTGTGTGGGTCTGTACTATAACTTCCCTCTAAGCTGCGATAGTGAACGGGATCATAGCCCCAGTTATAATGCATCAATGGAAAGATTTCATCCACCGATCCAAAATCCATGACAGGCATTAACTGTACATGTGTCACACCCAAGGATTTTAAATAACTAAATCCTGTCTGCATTTGTTTTGTCTGTTCATTTTCTTCGACAAAGCTAAAGAACGTTCCAGGACAGGTAACACCAATACCGCCCTGCATCGTAAAATCACGCACGCTTGTTTCATAGATGATCGCATCACAATTGCTCTTCATCTTAGGAAGTGGATAATCCTGAATACGGATTTTCTTTAAATCAATAACAGCGGAACGCTTTGCATCTTCAATGGAAGAAACACCATATGGATCAATGGTCTCTTGCCATTCTCCATCTACTCTTACAAAATACACATAGGTTGCATTTTCTAAGTTTTCTAATACAGAGTAACGGAATACTCCTTTCGAATCCCGTTTCATCTCATACGTATACAGCACACCATTTTTAGAAATCTCTAATTTTACGCGATACGCCGTTGGTGCCCATAAGGCAAAGTCTGTATAGGTTTGATGATAGGTATAACCCAAATCATCGCCATCATAATAAAACATCTCATCAAACTGATTTGTTTTTGTGATCGCACTGTATTTTAAAATTGTTTTACGTGCATGCTGATGCACGACATAGTATTCATTGCCAATTTCAATATCATCATATAGAGCCAACACATATTTATTATAATTTGAATGTGTTTGCTCAATCGATTGAATGTGTAGTTCATAAATATGACCACATGTGTCCTTTAAGTAAAATTTATTACTTACACCATCGTAGGAACTACGTGACATAAATACAATTATCTTATCGAAATCATCTAGATAAGCTTCATAATAATCCTGTTGTCGCATAACTTTATCACCTATACTTTATTATAACAGATTATCCCATAATTTATTAGATTTTCATTCCTTTTTGTATCATTTTAAGACCTATTTTATCATATTCAACAAATTATAGAATGTGTGATAATCTGTCTATTTTTCTCTATGAAAAAAAAGAACGATGTTTCCATCGTTCTCTTCTATCTTATTTTACATCGACACCTTCAATGTTCCAGATATCAGTTGCATATTCAGCAATTGTACGGTCACTTGAGAAGTATCCTGACTGTGCGATGTTGATTAAACACATTCTAGCCCATGCATCTCTGTCACGGTAACGGTTTTCAACATTGTGTTGCGCATGTACATATGCTTCAAAGTCAGCTAATAACAAGTATTCATCGTTTTTAAACATCAATTCGTTATAAATCTGTTTAAAGTCTTGAGGATCACTTGAGAATGTACTATCGATTAAGCTGTTGACAACTTTTTGAATATCTCTATTCTGGTTGTATTTTCTCCATACATCATATGAATTTTCGTGACGGATCAAGGCAACATCATCAGCACGTAAACCGAAGATTTCAGCATTGTCGAATCCTACACGTTCTACGATTTCAACGTTTGCACCATCCATTGTTCCCAATGTGATTGCACCGTTCATCATAAATTTCATATTTCCTGTACCACTTGCTTCTTTACCAGCAGTTGAAATCTGTTCAGAAACATCGGCAGCATTCATCAAGATTTCAGCGATGGATACACCGTAGTTAGGGATGAATACCACTTTCATAAATGGAGCGATATCGCTATCGTTGTTTACTTTGTCAGCAACGCAGTGGATCAATTTGATAACTTCTTTTGCGAATGTATAAGAAGGAGCTGCTTTTGCGGCAAAGATGAATGTTCTAGGATAGATACGGAAGTTTGGATCTTCTTTCATACGGAAGTATAAGTGCATAACGTTCATAATGTTTAATAACTGACGTTTGTAAGCATGTAAACGTTTTGCCTGTACGTCGAAGATAGAGTTGATATCGATATCGATATTCAATGTATCTTTGATGTATTTCGCAAGAATTTTCTTACGTTCAATCTTCACATTCATGAATTTTGCTTGTAAATCTTTATCATCTACATAAGCCATTAATTTTTCTAATTGTTCTGGATGTTTTTTGAAGTCCGGACCAATTGTTTCTTCTAATAAGTTTGTTAATTGTGGGTTTGAATACAATAACCATCTACGGTGTGTGATACCATTTGTTTTGTTATTGAATTTTCCTGGATATAAGCTGTTGAATTTGTTCATTACATCCTGGATTAAGATTTTTGTATGTAGTGCAGCTACACCATTTACACTATGAGAACCAATAATTGCTAAGTTAGCCATGTGCACTTGACCATCTTTGATTACACAGCATTCGTTCATTAGATCTGGACGTCCAAATTCATGTGAACATGTATATTTGAAACGACGATCGATTTCTTCGATGATCATGTAGATACGTGGTAATAAGCTTTGTACATATTGAATTGGCCATTTTTCCAATGCTTCCGCTAATACGGTATGGTTTGTATAAGCCATTGTTTCTGTACAGATTTTCCATGCATCTTCCCATTCATAACGATAATCATCTAATAAGATACGCATTAATTCAGGAATACATAATACTGGGTGTGTATCATTTAATTGGATGGCATTCTTTTCAGCGAAGTTATCCAATGTTCCATAAATACGTAAGTGAGCATCAATAATGTTGTTTAAACCTGCGCATACAAAGAAATATTGTTGTTTTAAACGTAATAATTTACCATGTTCTGTTGAATCATCTGGGTAAACGTTACGGCAGATTTCACGTACTTCATTTACATATTCGTTTAAGTTTGCAGCATCACATGCATCATCCGCAACTTCTGCACTCCATAAACGTAATGTGTTTGTTACTTTTGTATCATAACCAACGATTGGTACATCATAAGGTACAGCACGAACAACTAAGCTTGGTACGTGGTTAACAACGGCTTTTCCGTCTTGTCCAATCCACATATCAACATGTCCACCAAATTTAACATTGACTGCATGTTTTGGTTTACGTACTTCCCATACGTTTCCTAATGATAACCAACGATCAGGTACTTCTACCTGTTGGTTGTTCACGATTTTTTGTTTGAATAATCCATATTCATAACGGATACAGTTTCCGTTACCTGGTAAATTTAATGAAGCTAAAGAATCTAAGAAACAAGCAGCTAATCTTCCTAACCCACCGTTTCCAAGTCCTGCGTCACTTTCTAAATTTTCCAATTCGTTGATATCTAACCCTAATTCAGCAAGTCCCTCTTTTACTAAATTGTAGATACCTAAGTTCATTAAGTTGTTTGTCAATAGACGTCCCATTAAGAATTCCATTGAGAAATAATACATCTGCTTGCTATTATTTTCTGCAATTGCATTTTTTGTATCATTCCAGTGGATACTTGCATAGTCTCTTACCATTTCTCCTAAGACCATGTACTTTTCAGTGATGTGAGCTTGGTCAAATGAACGACCATAACGTTCGATAATTCTACGTTTGAACTCTTCCTGAAACTCTTTTTTGTTCTTGAATTCGTTTATCATAAACCTATTTACTCCTCTCAATAGCACTCTAATTTTACAATATTTATGAATTAAATACAAACGAATTTACATTTCCATGAACTTTCTATGTAAAAATGTAATCTTTTTTAACCGTAACCGCTTACATTGTTATTTAAAGTTTACTTTGTGTGATTTTGAAAATTCCCAAATCCTTCGAAAACACCCATTTTATCAATCGAATTTCATGATCTAAATCCAGTTATAGTATATGCATCAAAGTTGTACTTTATCCTTTTATGTCCTTACAAAAGGACCATTTAACGATCAAAACATAGAAAAAAGATGAACGTTATGTTCATCTTTCATCACTACTTTTCTTGTAAAATGGAATGAATCAAAGATACGGTTCTTGTTAAATTCTTTCCATCTTTACAGTCAATATACTTTTCCGTAATCACATGGCTAAAATTCTTTCCAGCCTTCATAATAGAAATCAGTTGTTCTTCGGTTTCCGCAATATTGTCCTGCATTAAATCATAAAAATCCACAAAGCATCCACGTTCCTTTAAGTAGGTCTGTAAATCCGGAACATAGGCATAAACAGGTTTATTTAATAATGCATAATCCAATACAATGCTTGAAAAATCAGAGATCAAACATTCTGAAATACTAAATAAGGAATATAACTTTTCATCCGTCATATTATAAACTCTGCTGCTTTTTGGATAACTTACATTATGTAACAAGGGATGACATTTATAGATCACAATCGTATCGTCTCCCATTTGCTTTGCGATATTTTCTAATTGAATTGGAATATTATGAACACCCTGATAAATATCCCCACGGAAAGTAGGAGCATATAAAACAATATGTTTTCCTTTCCATTCTGGATAACGAGAAAACATCTTCTGTCGTTCCTGTTCCATATATTCGGCATTCACAACACAATCCAAACGTGGCATTCCAATTGGAAGCACTTGATTCTCCTGTACGGAAAATGCGGCACTATATGGTTTTATCCAGTAGTTGCCATTGCATAGAACATAGTCATAGTTTGCGATTGGATAACTGCGTGTGATCACGTTTCCAAACTTTTTAATTGCACCACTTGCATGCCATAATTGGATGACCTTTACCTTATCACGTTTATATTTACTAACCACAAAATTATTATCATTTAAAATAACCAAAGCAGAGGTATTGATAACATACAGTTGTTTGATCGTATTTAAAAAATAAGTAAAGTTTGTCCATAAATTATTTTTTTGAAAGGTCGTTAAAACTAAGGAAATGTGATATCCATCATCCTTGATTTCATCATAGATCATCTTCATATCATCTTGGAGCGTATTGCTTTCAAGAGATACAAAGGAAACCTTTTTTGGATCAATCGGACATGCTTTCACAAAGAAATTGAAAAACGATAACACAATATTTAATATAAATACTTTTAATCCCATAATCCATCACCATGGCTTAAAATATCTAAGACGCGTTTGGAAGCATTCCCATCTTCATGTTCATTAAAATAGGCATTAAATTCTTTTAACTTTGTAAAATCATAGACCTGATGTTTAATGTCTTGTAACATGGTATCTTCTGTTTCGTAAATCTTTCCTGGTAAATCCTTATAAATATCAATGTAGAATCCGCGTAATTCATCTTTATAGCTTTCAATATCATACATATAGAAATAAATTGGTCGATTTAAAATCGCATAATCAAAGAATACACTTGAATAATCGGTAACTAGAACATCGGCAATTAAGTAAAGAGAGCTGATATCTTCGTTTGCATTGATATTGTATAAAAATCCTTTTAAGGATTCATCCTTTGATGATTCATTAATAATTAAATAGTGTGGTTTAAAAACTACTACATACTCATCCGATAATACTTCTTTCCATTTTTTAAAATCGGCTTCCAGTTTGAAGGTATACCCCTTTGTTACATATTGATTATCACGCCAAGTTGGTGCATACAACAGTACTTTTTTATCAAAGGGGATCCCAAGACGTTGTTTGATCGTATTCGCATCTTCTGTCGTGGCATTGCTTAAGATGTCATTTCTTGGATACCCAGTTTCAATCAAACGTTCTTTATGAATCGCAAATGCGGATTGAAAAACCTCTGTACAAAACGCATTTGGTGAAATCATATAGTTATAACGTGCAACATCACGATCATATGTACGATACATCTCTTCTGCCGTCATTTTGCTACGATAGAATGTTGTCTGCTCATCCACATGAATATCATGTCCTAAACGTTTTAATGGCGTACCATGCCACGTTTGTAAATAGATTTGATTTGGTTTCTTTACAACATAGCCTGGCATCTTACAATTAAAAATCCAATATTTTGCTCTTGATAAATAGAAGAAATATGGAATACTAAAATATTCGATAATCTTCGCTCCCTCTATCTCAAGATTCTTTTTCTTATGATGTTTGATACACCATATAAATTGATAATCTTTCCACCGTTCATCCTTTTTCATTTCTTCATAAATGGCTTTTGGATTATCCGAATATCCTCTGCCATGAAACGATACAAATATAACCGTATGATCATCAACAGGAATAAAATTATATGTCGCATGATATAGGAAATGAATCATTTTCCCAACCATCTTTTTACATGTTATCAACAGGTTCATTCTTTCACCTTCCTATTTATCCTTTTTTATCGAAAAACACACGTTCTACTACTCGTTTCGATGCATGACCATCATCGATATGACAGAAGCGATTGTAGAATTCATCATAACGTGCCGCATAGTCCCTTGTGACATCATCGATATGCTGAATCGCATCAATGACTTCCTCACTTGTATACAACAATGGTCCAGGAACTTCGGTATTCATATCGATATAGAATCCACGTAATTGATTTTTATATTTTTCAATATCATAGGTATAAAATAGAATCGGACGTCTTAAGTTGGCATAATCAAAGAATACACTAGAATAATCGGTAATACATAGATCACTAATCAAATACAATTCTGTGATATCATCATATTTTGATACATTGTACGCAAATCCCTCTAATCCACTAATATCTAAAGAATCCGCAATATATTGGTGGGTACGCAATAGGATGACATATTCATCACCCAATTGTTTTTGAAGCAATGGTAAATCTAATTTCAGTGTAAATTTATATTTCCCTTTTCCGTAGTATTCATCATCACGCCAAGTTGGTGCATATAAAATTGTCTTTTTATCTAAAGGAATCTGTAGTTTTTCACGAATGGATTTCGCAAGTTCATCTTTATTTTCTGCATACATCAAGTCATTGCGAGGGTAACCATAATCTAGCATTTCTCCCTCATACATAAAGCAACGAGCAAGTGTTTCGGTAGAAAAATCGTTTGCACTGATTAAATAATCCCAGTCTTTTCTCTGTTTAAAAAATTGTTGTTTATATTTCGGAGAAGCTGCCGTAACCTCTTCTTGATCAAATACTAAGCGTTTTAAAGGTGTTCCATGCCATGTTTCAAGGAAAATTTGTCCCTCTCTTTTGCGATACCATAATGGTGGACGAACATTAAACACCAAATATTTGCTTCGTGCTAGATAATAAGCATATTTAAATGAAAAACGTTTAACAACTTTTGCCCCATAAGGTGGTTGTGTTCCATTGTTTAATGCCCAAACACAGGTAAATTGATCACCATAATGTTTCGCTAGATATTCATAAATGTATTTTGGTGAATCGGAATAATTTTTCGCATTAAATGTTTCAAACAATACAACATTTGGTAAAATTGGCTGTTTCAAATAGCGATGATAATACATCAATTTGTAACCAACATTCTTATTTTTAAACATCTGTTTTAATTTCTTACGTCCTAAGTAAAAACGCACTTGTTTCAATGTTTTCTTTAAATCATTTCGTTGAATAGAGGCAATCATCGCCCTACGTTCCAAGCCATAACGTTTTACTTGTTCTGTACTACAACCTTGAATCAACTTAGATAATAAAGGATAGTATTCCTTTTTCCACTCTGGTTGTTCACTACGACGTAATCGTTTAATAAATACATGAAGATAGTAATTTAAAATCTTACGATCAATAAATTGACGTAACATACTATCTTGTGAAACTTCATCTCTAGCCTTTTTAAAGGTATCCATGCGTTCAAAGAATCGCTGATCACCGCTTTCTTGTCTTAATGCTGGATAATTAATTGGATCGTTGTGTTTGCGTTTTACATAATAAGATTCTAAGCAGACTCCAAACGTTGACACTTGATACAATGCTTTTACCATGAATAAAAAGTCACTATAGTACTGTAGTGATTCATCAAAATCAAATTGATGTTCTACAATAAATGTACGTTTAAATGCACAGCCAACAGCACTAACACCGAGCATTCCTTTCTTTTTAACAAACAAATAATAATAAGAAAGCGCACGATTTTTTTCGATGGTATTATATTTTTCTAAAAAACGGTCAATTCGTTCTTCACGTTTTGCCTTTCTTCTCTCTAAATTTTGTTCAATCTCACTTTCATCGAGCTCTTCTAACTTATTGTTGCGTTTTTCTAGATAGTTTGCTTTGTTGTTCCATGTTCCAGCGATTTTTCCAGCAACAACATCTTGTCCCTGTAATTCATTCGCTAGCAATTCAAAGGTATCCTCTAATACATAATCATCACTATCTAAAAAATAAATGTATTCCCCTGTTGCTTCTTTTAATCCTGTATTTCTAGCAGCAGCAACACCATGTCCACTTGCCTTTACAACTCGTAATCGCAAATCAGAAGTATAGATTGCAAGTAGATCATCAATCTCTTCTTCCACATTGTCTAGTACTAAAATCGTTTCAAAATTCTGATATGTACTGTCCTTTAAAGACTGCAAACACTCTTTCAAATAATTTTTATACTTATAAAATGGTATAATCACACTTAATTTCATGTGCACACTCCTATCCTTTTAGTTCTTCCTTTAATTGCGTAGTAGAAATTCCATCCGTTCTAGGTAAATATACAACTTCACAATATTCTTTTAAGAAGTCAAACTTACCTTTCCAATCATCACCCATCACAAAGACGTCAACATCATGTTCCTTGACATCCTTGATTTTCTGATCCCAGCTTGTTTCAAGAATCACTTCATCAACGTATTTAATAGCCTCTACAATGGCCATACGATCCGCTTCTTTAATTTTGCATACCTTGCCTTTCCCTAAATTGAATTCATCGCTTGATACCGCAACAATTAAATAGTCACCCAATTCTTTTGCTCTTTTTAATAAGTTTAAATGTCCGATATGGAACAAATCAAACGTTCCATAAGTAATTACTTTTTTCATCTTTAAATCCCTACATCCTACACAACTTGTAGATGTCTCCTTTCATACAGATTCTTGTTGTATATAATTTCATACAATTTTGTTACAAAAAACATACAATATCTTAACATAATTATATAACAAAAACCATGTGTATACTACCTTATTTATTCCTGCCTCTTCCATAAAAAAGGCCGATTAAAAATCGACCGCCTATTAGAAGATTGCCAAATTAGTG
>SAMEA104404106__coassemble_842_pt1 | contig 27499 bp, 23 predicted proteins | sample SAMEA104404106__metabat2_high_PE_075 | metagenome-assembled genome bin SAMEA104404106 (sample SAMEA104404106) | Balaenoptera acutorostrata
ATGTTTAGCATTGGAGAAGCAAATTAAAAGTGTAGAACACTCTTGTTCTACACTTTTTTTCTTATAGAAAATCCTGACAAGAAACCAATAAATCAATCTTTTTCCACTGCGTTTCTTCGTCAATACAATTGCCTTCCTCCACACTCGCAAATCCACATTGTGGTGATAAGGCAAGATTTTCTCCAATGATTTCTTTTGCTTCAAAATAGCGTTTTTTAATATCATCATGTGTTTCTAATACCGGATTTTTCGTTGAAATCAGACCAACCACAAAGGTTGTATCCGTATTTTTCAAACAGCTCCAAGGTTCAAAACTTCCAGAGCGTTCATCATCGTATTCCACAAAGAATCCATCGTATGGAATTTGGGTAATGATTGGGGCAACACTGTCATAAAAGCCCGAGAATAAAGGCTGTCCCTTAAAGTTCCCCTTACAGAAATGGTTTGCGATAATCATATCACTTGGATGATTTTCCAATGCCTTTGTGGATACTCTACGGAACCATTCTAAGACTTCTGCTTGTTGATAACCAAGCCCATGTACCTTTTGTAAGAAGCCTTCATCAATCATATAGGTCCAAGATGTATCATCAATTTGTAGATATCGACAACCATGATCATAAAGATCTTGAATCGCTGCTTGATAAGCAAGTCCAATATCTTCAATCAAGGCATCTAAGTCTGTCCCATAATAAGGAATTTCCTTGATTCCAATCTGTAGATAGTTATCCACTAAAATCATATTTGGCCCAGAAATACATTTCTTTGCGGTAATACCTGGATATTTTTCGGCTTCTTTCTTTAAAAATTCATACGCTTTAATCTCTTCATGTTCCTTGTTTGGATCATAGCTGATCTTCCCTGTGATATATCCTAATTCAATGTGATGAACTTTTCCATTGCGTTCTTTTTCTAAGTGTTTTGTGGCAAACCCATCAAATTCCTTTAACCAGTCCAAGTGCCACCAACGACGACGGAACTCTCCATCCGTAACGAATTTTAGTCCATGTTCCACTTCTTTTTTGACCAACTTTGAAATTTCTTCATTTTCCACTTTGGTTAATTCTGCTTTACTAAGTTTATGTTCATGATATAGCGCTCTTGCTTCTTTAATTTGTGGGGTACGTAAAAAGGATCCCACGATATCGTATGTAATTGGCAACATATGTAATCCTCCCTTTTGTTTCGTTGTATGCACCCATTATACGCTTCGTTTCCATCTACGTAAAATAGTTATCATCAACACTTCACTATAGATTTTACCTATAATAAAAACACATCCAACGATGTGTTTTCTGTCTTATTAATAATGTAAACCTTGTACTCGTGCACAAAGATAGCGAATGTATTGTTGTGTGATTGGACTTGGAATAATACGATCATGCATCACATAGCCGATGTTCATATAATCATCCACCAACAATGGAATGGATATGATATTTTCCCCATTTAAGGCCTCGCTGATCACACCACTGCTAATGGTATAACCATCTAATCCAATCAATAGGTTAAAAAGCGTTGCACGGTCACGTACAATGATTTCCCGCTGACAATCCAAGGTACTTAAAATTTCTTCCGAGAAGTAAAAGGCATTGTGATCCCCTTGTTCATAAGAGAGTCTTGGATAGGCAACCAAGTCGCTTAAAGCGATGCTCTTCTGTTTGGAAAGGGGATGCTTTTTACTTAAAAAGACATGGGGCTTTGCCGTAAAAAGCGGATAAAAGCTCACTTCGTGTCGCTTTAATTCTTTCTGAATAATGGTTTCATTATATGGATTTAGATACAAAATTCCAATTTCACTCTTTAATTTTGCGACATCTTCAATAATTTCATACGTTTGTGTTTCACGAATTTTAAACTCGTAGGCATCCTGTTCATAGTCCTTTAAAAGATCGACAAACGCCTCTACCACAAAGGAATAATGCTGTGCAGATACACAAAATTGCTGCTTGCCACTTGTCTTTCCTTTATACTTTTCTTCAATCAATTCTAGCTGTTCTAGCATCTGTCTTGCATAGCCTAAAAACTCTTCGCCCTTCGTTGTCAGAGTCACACCCTTATTGGTACGATGAAAAATCGTGATACCTAATTCCTCTTCTAAATCCTTAATAGCCGCCGTTAAACTTGGCTGTGTGATAAACAAAGCCTTCGCAGCTTCACTCAATGTTTTCTTATTCGCAATCATACTTACATAGCGTAATTGTTGTAGCGTCATAGAATTTCTCCTTATATGTTTTCGTCTAATATACCATATTTTTAAATTCTATGTAAACCTTGTTCGCCTTAAATCAAACACTGAAAGATACGAGAAAAGATCGATACCATTGTCATCAAACATTTCTTTCCCTTTGATACATCAAGGATTTTCACATCATCACTTGTATCATAGGTATTGTTTTCCATCACTCTTGCGCTATGGTCTAGGAGTGTTTGCATCTCTTGTTTTAATTGCTTTTGAAAGGGTACACTGTCCACCACTAACACGGATTCTGTATCGATATAAAGACTTCGATCATCTAGATTAAAGGAACCTACAACCGCAAGTCGATCATCCCCAATGCAGGATTTCCCATGAATTGAATCCGTACTTTGATATTCATAAATATTAATGCCCGTCTGTAAGAATTTCTTTCTTTGCGATACATAATTTGAAAAGGCAGGATAATTCGGACTAGAAGCCATGGAATTTGTTAACATGGTGACATTCGCATCCGTTGTCATGGTTTGTAGTTCCTGCAGAGTATGACGATTCGCTGTTGCATATGGCGTTTGAATCGTCACTTCCTTACAATCTTGTAGTAAACGTGCAAGGGTTGCACCAATAACCGGTTCTTTTTTGTACCCATCCAATGGATTATGCAACAAGGTTACCTTATTGGTTGGTACCGCAATGCTTTTAACGGATACTTTGGGTAAGTAATACTCTGGATAGCGTTGTTGCCAACTCTTACATAATTCTCTTAACTGTTGTTGCACCTGCTTTCCCTTCTCTTCCTTTGCTTTGGAAAGCTTATCCGCAACAACCGTTCTATCTGAGTTCCAAAGTTCTTCCATATAGTTTTGTACTTCATAAATAACACTGTTCTTACCCTTTTCTGTATGTGCCCTTGTATTGATGATGACTACATCTCGATCATTTGTTACAGCATCCTCATACATAGGTGGATCAAAATATTCATCTCCGATATTCCTTCCTCCAAGCATCAGCATCGCATCATCAACAATGATGAATTTATCATGCAACATGACATTAAAATCCCAGGGTTTTATTAAATTTACAGGATTATAAGGACGATATTCAACATTGGGATGACTGCATAAGGCAAGCTCTAAATCCTTGTGTTCTCCCGATAATCCTCCTAGCGTTCCATCCAATAATAAGCGTACATGTACGCCTCGATCCGCAGCCATAATCAACTCTCCAATAAAACAGTCCGCGGTTTGTCCGGCCTTTAGATTATGATAACAGACATCCAAGTTCTGTTTCGCGGAACGAATCAACTCCACTCTTCTAGAAAAGGCATCCTGTGGATGTTCCACCAATGCGATTTCATCTGGCCCAATGTCTTCTTGATAAAAAGAGGATGGTTCTACAGTCGTTGTCACATGTTTGGGAATATAATAAATCACAATGCTAAACACTACAACATAAAGCAGATAAAGAAGCAACAATCGTTTTATCCACACCCATATAATAGAAACAGATTTCATACATCAACACCTTCTTTATATCTCTAGCTTATCATAAAACAGGATGCTACATCATTGGCTTTTTTACGGATTGAACAATTTGTCTAGTAAAGTTATCCACTTTTTCTTTGAATCTTTTATTGTGTATATATGGATAACTGTTATAATTAATACCGTGTTTATAAGTATTCTATTAAGAAAAGGAGATTCGTCTATGAAAGAGCCAAAACCAACGAAGGGACGTGCCCTTGCATTGCTTCCCTACCTGGTCTTTGTCGCAATATATTTAGGCGCGGGACTCTTCCTTCAAAGCCAAGGAACCGAACTCGCCTTTTATCAGTTTCCGTCCGTAACAGCGATGTTTATAGCGGTACTGGTCGCATTTGCGCTAACAAAAGGACCAATCAACGAGCGCTTTAAGATTTTTTCTTCAGGTGCTGCCAACGAAGATGTTCTAACCATGTTAATGATTTATCTATTAGCCGGTGCCTTTTCTAGCGTCGCTACTGCCATGGGAGGATTGGAGTCAACCATCAATTTAGGTTTAAGCTTTATCCCCGTCAATGTATTAGCCGCTGGATTGTTCTTGATTTCTGCCTTCATGGGAACCGCCACTGGTTCATCCATGGGGACCATCAGTGCCATTGTTCCCATTGCGGTCGGTGTTGCCGATAAAAGTGGAATTAGCACAACCTTGATGCTAGGAGCCTGTATCTCTGGTGCCATGTTTGGAGATAACCTTTCCATCATCTCCGATACAACCATTGCCGCTACTCGTTCCCAAGGTGTTGAGATGCGCGATAAATTCCGTGTGAATATTAAAATTGCCCTTCCTGCAGCTATTTTAACTTTTATCTTTTTATTGATTGCGGGAAGACCAGATACCGTTCCTGTCATTAAACAACTTGATTTTGATTTGATTAAAGTCATTCCTTATCTATTTGTCTTAATCTTAGCCATCAGCGGATTGAATGTCTTTATGGTTTTAACGATTGGAATCTTCAGTGCTGGCATCATCGGCCTTGCCTGTGGAAGCATCGATATCTTTACCTTTGCACAATCCATCTATTCCGGCTTCACCGGAATGAACGAAGTCTTCTTTTTAACACTTCTGTGTACCGGTATGTCAAGTCTAGTTGCGCATAATGGTGGTATTGTCTGGTTGATTGAAACCTTAAAGAAACATATCAAGGGAACAAAATCCGCACAGCTTGGGATTGTATCCTTGGTTTCCCTAACCGATTGCGCAACCGCAAACAACACCATTGCGATTGTGGTCAGTGGAAATGTCGCAAAAGATATCAGCTATGAATTCCAGGTCGATCCAAGACGTACCGCATCCCTACTAGATATCTTCTCCTGTGTTCTACAAGGGATTATTCCCTATGGGGCACAATTGTTGATTGCCACATCGTTATCCAATGCCCAAGGCATCATGATTGCACCAATTGATATCATCCCAAATATTTGGTATTGTTGGATTCTAGCCTTCTTTGGTATTCTATCCATTTTCATCCCATTTGCCGATCAATCTTTTAAAAAAGATCCATGGAATTATGAACAACAATGTCCACAATCAAAAACAAAATAAGCTCAAACCGTTGATACTTGAAACATCAACGGTTTTCTTTTTCACTTTTTGTCTCTATTTTGTTGACAGATGTCTATTAGTTATGGTAATCTATCGCAGTAATAAAAATTGAAACAAACGAAGTTCTTAGGGGAATGGCGTATGCCTACCGAAGGAGTAAAACTCTCAGGTGTCAACTATGACGAGGACTAAGAATGGATGTAACTCTGGAGAAGCTCGAAATGAGTACCGAAGGTGCAAGGTGTACATACACTGAATCTCTCAGGTAAAAGGACGGAGTGATACGTATGAAAAACAGGATTTTTTCGTTGTTGAGTATCATACTAATCAGTACTTTCTTTTCTGGAGCGGCTATTGTATATAGCGGCTCCGTTTCTTTTTTTAGCAGGAGGTCCTTTATGATTGAAACAATTGAAGAAGTCTTATATCCCATCGTATACAACATAAACTTTTATCTATCCAACTATGTATTAGTATTTCTACTATTAGGTGTGGGAATCTGGTACACATGGAAAACAAACTTTGTCCAAGTGCGTTGTTTTAAGGAAGGTTTAAAACAAGTATTTGGAAGCTTTCGCCACAATAAAGACAAACATGAAAAAGGAATGAGTTCCTTTCAGGCCCTAACAACGGCCATTGCCGCACAAGTAGGAACTGGAAACATCGTTGGTTCATCCGGTGCCATTTTAATTGGTGGTCCTGGAGCCATCTTTTGGATGTGGGTCATCGCCTTCTTTGGAATGGCAACCATCTATGCAGAAGCTACACTTGCGATTAAAACAAGAATTCAACATGCGGATGGAAGTATCTGCGGTGGTCCTGTTTACTATATCCGCAAAGCCTTTCATGGTAAACTTGGACGTTTTCTAGCCGCTTTCTTCGCCATTGCGATTGTCTTCGCTCTTGGTTTTATGGGCTGTATGGTACAGGCAAATTCCATCAGTTCTACCTTTGAAACAGCCTTCCACATCCCTTCATGGTTATTTGGTATCATCCTAGTTATTGCCTGCGGTATGGTCTTTTTAGCGGATGTGCAACGCCTAGCTTCCATTGTGGAAAAAATCGTTCCCATCATGGCCATCATCTTTCTTACAGGTGCTTGTTTTATTTTAATCTCTCGTATTACCTATCTTCCAGAAACATTCGCTATGATCTTTCGATATGCCTTTCAACCACAAGCCATCATCGGTGGAAGCCTTGGTTATGCCTTGAAAGAAACCATCAGCCAAGGTGCAAAACGAGGACTCTTTTCCAATGAAGCAGGTATGGGTTCTACACCACACGCTCATGCACAGGCAGATGTCGATCATCCTCATCAACAAGGTGTCGTAGCCATTATCGGTGTATTTCTAGATACCTTTGTCGTTTTAACATTAAACGCCCTTGTCATTATTTCAACGCTCTATACATCCGATGGTCCCCTACACGCCTGTGGAGCAGCTGCCGCATCAACAATCTTCAATAAGACAAATCTTGCACAGAGCGCCTTTAGCGTTGTCATGGGTGATACCATCGGTACTTCCTTTGTCGCCATCTGCTTATTGTTCTTCTCCTTTTCCACAGCCATCAGTTGGAATCTATTTGGGAAGATCAACATCGCTTACCTATTCGGTAAAAAAGCCATTCCATTCTATTCCATCCTTTCTTTAGGATTCATCTTTGTTGGAACATTAGTATCCAATGATTTGGTATGGGAATTAACAGACTTCTTCAATAATCTTATGGTAATCCCAAATACCCTAGCCCTCTTTGCGCTAACAAACCTTGTACGAGCATCGCTAAAAGAGAAAAAGAAACTATAAAAAAATGTGTATTTCGTTTTGAAATACACACTTTTTTTAATCCCAACATTCCGTATCTTCAATACCGATGTCACGTGCTTTAAACACAGGATCACGACCTTGTTTCTTCTGGTTCTGGTAATCCTTTAACGCCTTAAATGCAATCTTGCCAAGCAATAGGATAACGGAAATATTAACCAATGCCATCAAGCCCATTAAGACATCCGCAAGATCCCATACTAAGTCAAAATCTGCTTGTGCACCAAAGAAGATTGCCACAAGACAAGATAGACGGAAGAAAAATAATAGGACACGATTATTTTTAATGAATAAGATATTGGATTCTGCGTAATAATAGTTTCCAATTAAAGACGTAAACGCAAATGCAAAGATGGAGAATGTCACAAAGTGAATACCGAAGTTTCCTACATTTGCTTGTAAGGCAGCCTGTACATAAGGAATACCATCCAACACATTTGGAACCCCTTCTACCCCAGACATCAACAAGATAAAGGCAGTTGTCGTACAGATGATTAACGTATCGATAAATACGGATAACACTTGTACCAACCCTTGTTTTACTGGATGGGAAACCGTTGCACTTGCAGATGCATTTGGTGCACTACCCATACCTGCTTCATTTGAGAATAAACCACGCTTAATACCAATTAAAACCGTACTACCTGCAAATCCACCAAAGATTGCCTGAAAGTCAAAGGCACCCTCAAAAATCATCGCAAACATCTCCGGTAAACGAGGTAAGTTCATCAAGGTGATACACAATCCCATTAAGATATAAATCCCTGCCATCACAGGTACAACTACCGATGTGATAAAACTAATGCGGTGAACACCACCAAAGATCACAACCGCAGCCGCAATCGCAAGCACCAATCCTAAAAGAACAGGATAGATGGTAGAACTATAATTTGGAATATAATACTCCAATGCACTCGACATATTAAAGGATTGTAAGCCATTAAATCCATAAGCGAAGCATAGAATCAATAAGATTGAAAACACCACTCCTAGCCAACGAGAATGAAGTGCACGCTCAATATAATACGATGGACCACCACGGAAGGTACTTCCATCTTTTACCTTATAAATCTGTGCTAAGGTACTTTCAATAAAGGCAGATGCTCCACCAATCAATGCCATAATCCACATCCAGAATACAGCACCAGGTCCACCCGCAACAATTGCGGTCGCAATCCCTGCGATATTCCCAGTTCCTACACGAGATGCAGTAGAAATCATCAATGCCTGAAAGGAAGATACTGACTTTTCACTATCCGAACTACTTCCCTTTTCTTTCAAGGCTTCAATGGCATCTTTCATAAGACGAATCTGTACAAAGCCTGTGCGAACACTAAAGTAAAGACCTGCCCCAATCAATAAGAAAATTAAAATGTAACTATACAAAAAATCATTTAAATACGACAACAATTCTTGAAACATCAAACAATACCTACTTTCTTTTTATTTATGCAAAACCTCGTTCAGTTTATTATAAATAAAAACATGTGTCAATAGTTGACGGATAGTTCAACTATAAATTTTCTAAAAAAGAAAAAAAAGTGATTAAAAACGCTTATTTAATCAACTTTTTATTCTATTATTCCTCGTTTTTAATACTAGATGAAAACAAAACTAATGTCGGATATCAATGGTTCTAAACTCATGTCGAAAGCTTCCATCTTCTCCAAAGTACAACACACAATAAGAACCTTGGCTTTTCATATTCAATTCCAATTCTCTAGGACGGCCGATACTTCCTGGATTGATCATTGCCTTGATAAGCTTTCCATTCTCATCCATAACGGCATCGATTAAATGTTGATGCGTATGTCCAAACAATAAAATATCAACATTCTGTTTTTTCATATAATCATAAAAATCTTCTACCGTAGCATACACCCAAAACAATCGATCCCCATGAATCATTCGTACATGTTTATTGAATATTTCAAAATCTCTTTGTTTTGGAAAATACGGTGCATCGTTATTCCCTCTCACACTTTTCCAACGATACTTAAAATCAGGTGTAGGTTCATCTCCACAGAAATTGTCCCCTAAATCAAGGTACATATCTGCATCTGGATCTTGTTTAAGAACTTGTTTCAATCCATCAAAATACCCATGGATATCACTGATGACGACAACTTTTAATTCTTTCATTTGAAGCCCCCCTTTTTTATCACTATTTTAATAATTTCTAAACATAATATCAATTCTATTTATCTTACAAATTCATTACATACAACATTGACAGCCTATTCAACCTTGTTCGTCTGCTTCTTTAAATCTTAAAACTCTTTGCCACAACTTTAATAAAGCAAGACCGATTGTTGTAGATTAAATTTTATCACTATTTCAGCCTATAATCAAAACTTCTTTTAATCTTTTGTTTTTTAATCCTGTACTCTATCGATTTGATTCTGTTGAACCCAAAGATCAAAGATTTCTTCATCTATACCATAAAGATAGGTATCAAAGTAACTTTTCTTCTTTCCTGCTTCTACATAGAAAATGCCCGGTGTTGTACGGAATTCTTCAAAATACGGATGAATGATGGCAGCATTTTCTTCTTCTGTTGCATCTTCATAATCTAAGACAACCTCATACAATACAACATGATGATTTTTGTGATAGCTTTCAAAGATTTCATGAAATGTTTGACAATAGCCACACATCGAAGTTGTGAAAACAACCGCAAAATCATCCTTTTGTTCTATCTTCTCTACCATTTCCTGCAATGAGATATACACAATCTTACCCGGTGTTGTATCATGCCTGTAAGCAACAATACTGTTCTTCATATCTTCAAGGATGAGTTCATCATAATTCATGCCCTCATCTTCTTCAATAATCGTTTGATTGGCATTCTCTTCTAAATAAGATTTCTTTTGACAACCGCTAGTCAAAAACATAGCTATAATCAGCAAACAAATAGTCCCTATTCTTTTCATAATTTACCCCTTTTATGTTTTTATATCTATCTACTATAGTATAAAATTCCTTCTATGAAGTCAATCACTATCCATGGCTCATCCCTTATCACAGCAAAAAAAAGATGAAGAATCGAAATTCTTCATCTCTTATTTAATCAGAGTAATTATGCTCTTCTTCTTTTTGAAGCAGCTAGTAAAGCAACACCAGCAATTCCAAATAAGCTCCATAACATTCCGTAAGGAGTTGTATCACCAGTTGGAGGTACAGTTCCTTCTTCATCGTCTGTGTTAGGTTTTTCAGGATTTGGTTTATCTTCTGGATTTGGTTTTTCTGGGTTTGGTTTTACTTCTGGATCAGGATTTTCAGGGTTTGGTTTTACTTCTGGATCCGGTTTATCTTCTGGATCTGGTTTCACTTCTGGTTTTTCTTCTAATCCATTCATAGCTTCTACTAAGATTTCTTTAGCAGCATCTACTTCTTCTTGTAAAGCTTCTGCGTTCGCATAAACTTCATTAGCTTTTGTTAATGCTTCGTTGAATACAGCTACTGTTTCTTCTGTATATTTGTCAGTTTCAACTTTGTTAGCTTCTTCAATTGCAGCACCTAATTCAGCTTTGTCAGCAAGTAAGCTTGCTTTTGCGTTTGCTTCTGCTAATTCAGCAGCTACACGATCGATATCAGCTTGTTTAGCATTACCATAGTTGTTAAGAACTTTAGCTTCTGCTAATAATGCTTCTAATCCTTCAACAGTTGAAGGGATGTAGTTTTCGATGTTAGCAACTACTTTTTCAGCAGCTTCAATTTGTTTCTGTAATTCTGCTTTATTTAAGTCTAAGTTTACGATCTGTAAGAAGTCGATTTCACAGATAGTTAACATTTGTTCTCCATCAGCAGTTAATGGAGTGATATCAACACCAGCAACTTTCTTACCAGCGTTAGCAGGAGTTAATACAAAGCTGTATTTAGCCTGTTTCTTATCGTAGTCTCCACCTTTGAATTCTTGTGTAGTTCCATCTTCGAAACGTACAACTGCTTCAATGCTGTTGATTGAACCATTTCCACTTTCGCGGTTGTAAACATCAACTTGAGTTAATAATTTAGCTTCTTTGAAATCGAAGTGAATTGTAGTAGGTAATGCTACATATTCTGGGAATTTTCCATCAACGAAGTTAGCGTCATAGTTCCATAAGAATTCGAATACTTTACCATCTTCATAATGTTTAACATTATTGAATAAGTTTTCGTAAGATTTCTGTTGGATTAATTTTTCTACGTTCTTTCCATCATCTGTTGGTAAGAATTTGTTTGTCATTGTGATGTTGAAATCATTTTGAGCATATTCTGTAACTTTGATTTCTTCAACTACACCTGTAGATACGTTGTATTTAGGACCAATTGCCATTAAGCTTTGAGTATCGAATGCTTTTGTAGTATCAGCGATGTCTTTGCTTGCTGTTACTGTGATTGTAGCTAATACATCAGAACCTCTATAAAGTTTTTGATCTCCAGCGTTTGCAAATGCTAAGTTCAAGAATGCAGTTCCATCTTTATACTGTTTGTCAACTGTTAAGTCTTCCATTGAAGCAACAACTTCAGCTTGTTTCACACCAGTTACACTTAACATTGTTGGATCGTAGTTTAATACGCCACCAAATGCATTTAAGTTTTTAACTTGGAATGCTTTTGCATCGATTGTGAATGTTTCACCAGCTTTAACAGCTTTTTTGCTAGGTACTAATGTGATATCTCCACTAGCAGCACCTTTTTGTTTTGTTCCACCGTTTAATTTGAACATTGTGAATGCATAGTCATAAACATCATAAATATCGTTGTTGTTGATATCTAATGCATATTTTTTAACTTGTGCTTCGAATGTTGGGTTATCTTTGCTTGACATACCTTTGTAGTTAGCAAGGTTTGTGTAGTCAGCATCAGTAACTTCAGTTCTACCTTGGATTGCGATACTTCCTACTGCGAATGGTTTAGATTCGTCAATTCTATGTAAGTGTAATCCGTTAGCAGAGAATGTTTTGCTTCCTGTTTGGATATTTGATAATTTGATGTAACGAGTTTTCTTAACATCGTTTTCAGAACTTAATGGAATTACTGTTGATGGATTTGTTTCTGCATTCCAATCAGAGAAATCGAATTTGAATCCTTCAACAACTTTTTCCCAATGAACACCATCTAAACTGATAGATACATCCATAGATGTTGGTCTACCACCATAGTTGATTCCGTTACCAAATGAGAATACTGAGAATACGAATTTGTCAGCTAAGTAACCTTGTCCGTAGTCTAAGATCATTGCATTTTCATCAGTTAACATTTTAGCCTGGAATCCTGATTCAGAGATATTGTAGTCAAATGCATTGTTTACACTTCCCCAAGTTCCTTGTACTCCGCTGTATCCTACTGGATCTACAACGTTTCTCCATGGATCTTTAAATGTAGTTGCAGTGATTTCATTACTCCATTCAGAGAATCCTTCTGCATTTCTAGCACGTACTTTGTAAGTATGTGTAGTGTCATATGGTAAATCTACTTGTTTGTAAGTTGTAGCAGATGTACTGTTTAAGATTCCGTCTACCATAACTTCATAAGTTGTAGCACCTTCTACTTTGTCCCAAGCTAATGAAACAGTTGTAGGAGTAACTTCTGTAACTTCTACTTTAGCAGGAGCAGATAATGCTGGGTTTAATTCATTTTTGTTTACTGAACCATTGTTTGCGAATCCTTCAACAACAACTGTTTGTTTGTCAGTGTTTACATCAGTTTTTGTGAATGATACATAAACTTTTGGAGTAGTAGTAATCTTAGTTTCTTTGAATTGTTCTCCATCTTTAGCATATTTGTTTAAGTTTGGAGTTTCATCATAGAACCAAGCAGCTTCATTGTTTGCTGCAGCAGCTTCAAATTCAGCTAATGTAGCAACTTCTTTAGCATTGATGTTTGTAGTTCCATTTGTAGCAACGATTGATGTTGGTTTTGAAGAAACGTTAACAACGAATGTTGAATGTCTGTTAGAATCGTATCCTTCATAAGATCCTTTAGATGCTTCAACTGTTAATGTAGCTGTAGTACCTTTTACTGCAGATGTCATATGAGTAGAAACTTTTCCACCATAGTTACGAGTTCCATCTTCAGCTAAATCTAATGAAATACCATCATCTTCGAATAAATCATAAGATGTAGTTCCATGAGGGTAGAATTCAACAATTCTTCTAGTTTTATCTAGTCCTTTTTTATTAGTTTCACTCATAGCCATTGGATTATTATTATCTTCATACATTGGAATAATCGAACCATTCTTAACGAATAAAGGTAATTTCCATAGTGGAGCCTCAAAGTTATTAATAACTTGTCCACCAGCATATTGTTCACCTGTGAAGTAATCAATCCAAGTATCTGATGTAGATGGTAAGTAGATATTATTTCTAATATCATTACCGATTTCATCAGCTACAGTGTTTTGGTAAACTGGAGCCACTAAGAAGTTATCACCAAACATGAATTGATATTGTGTTTGAGTTCCATAAGTATATGAATTTGCTTCTTCTAAGAACATTGCACGAATCATAGGAAGTCCATCAATAGATTCATGAGCTGTAGAATAGATATAAGGCATTAATTGTGCTTTTAATTTTAAATACATACGATTGATTGATGTATAAGGTTCAGAACCAATGTATGGTTTTTTAGGAATTGCTCCCCAACCATCCATGTCTAACATTGTTTGTGTGAAAGTTTTGAACTGTAAATCACGAGTTGTGATTAAGTTGCTTCCACCAAAGATACCATCCACATCACTACCGATGTTAGGGTTACCTGCTAAACCTTGTCCGATGTATGTTGGGATATGGAAACGGATGTATTCCCAGTTACCACCAGTTTGGTCACCTGTCCAAACACTAGTATAACGTTGGAATCCAGCCCATCCATCTAATGAAACAACTGTAGGACGTTTTCCAGAGCTAGCAAGAATGTTGTATCCATCTTTAACTGAGTTTAAAGCCATAGAATATCCATAACCTACCCAAGCAACGTCAGTTTTAAGAGCAGATACACCAGCAACGTTAACTTCTTTGTTGAAGTCACGTAAGTTTTGGAAACCATTGTAACGAGAGTCTTTTTCACTATCTTCTGGAGTTAAAGCAGCTTGTGTCCATAAACCTGAACGAACACCATTCTTTTCTGCATATTCAGTGAATTTTTTCAAGTTTGCAACGTTAGCGTCAACGACTTTGTTCATACGAGTCATATCTTCGCCTTCAGCACGTTTTTGATAGTAACCGTTTTGTCCGTATCCACATCCATAACCATCGTTAGGTAAGAACCATCCTAATGGCATATCGTTGTTTACGTAACCATCGATTACTGCTTGTGCAGAGAATTTACGGCTGTCTTCATTGATCACACCTTTGAAGTTACCAGCATCAACTGTTGGTCCTTCATTGTTTAATGATTCAGCGAATACACCAGCAGGAATATCGTAACCAGCAGATTGACCTAATTCTTTGTACATTTTGCCATCTTCTAATTCCCAAGTACCACGATCACCTTGTTTAGCATCACGCCATCCATCACGGTTGTAGCAGTTTAAGTGTGCTAAATAGAATGCATATTCAGGTAATAACATTGGGTTACCTGTAACTGTATAGTATTCGTTTAATAATGTAGAAGCTTTATCAGCAACGTTTGCATCGTTAGATACGAAATAGTAAGCATCAAATTCGCTTTCCCAATGTCTAGCATCAACATCTGCTTGTCCATTAGCGAAGTTGTATTTACCAGGTTCGAATGTATTTCTTAATACCCCGTAACCTTTTGTTGACCAATAGAATGGGTTTGGTGATGAAACCCCTCCATCAACCCAAGAACTTTCATTGGCAATATTAATTGTTTTTCCTTTGTGAGTGAAACGACCGTTTTGAGTTCCACCACCAAAGAAATATTCATCATCGCTTGTATTTAATTTCTGAGCAGTTGATTTACCAATTGTCAATGGTTCTGACTCTGACATAATTGTTTCGCCAGCTTTGTTTTTGATTGACATTTTGGCAGTTGTTTTGTCTAAGACAATTGTTGTAGCAGCAGAGCTGATTTCAAATGTGTTTCCTTTTTCTGTAACTTTAGCAGCTGGATGAGAGTATTTGTTAGAGTTATCAGATTGTGCTTGAATTGTTGCAGTGTGTGTTTCTTCATTTGGTGTTGCATATTCAGCAAATTCCCCTGTTGGATCTACATTATAACGGAAAATACCATCTTCTAAGAATGTGATTTTACCATTAACTGCACCGTCATTATATTTGACGTTAACAACATTTCCACTTGCTTTTACAGAAGTTACTGTAGTTAATTGACCACGGAATACTTCAGCAGCGAACACATTCATCTGTGCTGGTAACACAGTTGCCCATGCAGTTGCTAAAGATAATACGGATAGTCCAATCTTTTTAACAAAATCCATGTTTATTTCTCCTTTTCTATAATCATAAATAAAGTGAATTCCCCATTTTAACTTTGATCTCACTTGTTCAGCTCTAATTATTCAAATAAGATTCAAAACCTTTAAAATGATAAATTCACAACAGATAAATATGCTCATCCCATATTTACGTACATATTTTATCAAATTTATAGAATATTTGCAATCGCTTACATAACGAATTATGTTAAATTTTTATGTTCTTTTTCTGTTTTTATGTATCATGATTTTTATCATTTATCATAACTTAAATAAAAAGCGCATAAAATAAGGCTTTTTGATCATAAATAACAGTTAATGTATAGTTGTAGTCTAAATATTAAAAAAGCAAGAACATTTCTATATTCTTGCTTTTCCATTTAATTTAAAAGTCTACTCTTTAATTTCTTCTAAATCTTCCAGTATTTTTACATGTTTTAATTTTAATGAAACGATGATAATCACAACACTTACCACAATAACGCATGCTAATGCACCATACATTCCCATCTTGCTCGTGAAGCAATCATGTTTAATCAATACATTTAAAAAGAAAATCACAATCATCAAGATTGAACAAACTACTTCTATTGCACGTACAGATGCGGATAGACTATCAAATTTTGAAAGTCCACTACTCAAAAATAATAATCCAACAAATTGAATCAATAAAATAACTGCCCAAACCGTCATCGTAGTAGCCTGTGCATCATACGAATCTAACGATTGTAAATTCATCAAATACATTTTTAATATCGCAAATAAAATATACGAACTACAAATAAGGATATTTCCAATTTTAAGTTTCATACAAGTCTCCTTCTGATTTTTAAACAAAAATCCATCCTGATCTTTCCTTATCCTTTTTTATTATATAATGTAAACAATGACCACTTTTCACCTCCATCAATCATTGTATTATCTTCTTAATACAATGATACAATATTATATACGATTGTCAAGTATCTACTAATAAAAATACCATGAATACTTCTAATATACTCATACAAGAAGATTTATTCATGGTAAGTCATATTCTTCAATAAAATGTATTCTGATTTTTCTTATATCATTATTTCATTACCCGGGTAATGAAATAAGTTATCCTAAATAAAATAATCTATTACACTTCTTCCTTATGTGTCAAATCTTTTTTACAATGTGGACAATTACTTGGAAGTCCAAATTTCATCACAATATGACGATCACAATAAGGACATCGAATCTTAGGTTCTATAAAAATTAAGGCAATCAATGTCGGAATCAAACCAAGAAACGCAACATTCAAATTATCTAAAATAAAAATTCCAAAGAGTATGATCAGTGCTCCAGAAACAACACCAATGCCATACCATCGATCAAGGACTTGTAATCTTTTATAGTTTGCTTCTATTTCTTCTTTTGTCTTTTCCATTATCTTTTATCCTCCTTAATCAAATCACTCATTCTATTATACAATTAAAAAATACCGTGTGAATCAGAAGTTGACATTTCCTTTCAAAGTGGAAAAGTCGTTGCACACGGTATTCTATATTAAATAATGAATCTTTATGGTTGCTTCCAATTCCTTGTTTTATGATCTTTCTTCAGTACAAGTTGATAACTACCATCCAATCGATTAAAATACACTTCGGTATCCTTCTTTCAATCACTCCTAAGCGATTCATCATCTTTTCTATTACTTATTTTGTTATCTAAAATAACAATTGTATATTTACAAAGTGTTAGTACTTCTTGCTAGTCTTCTATTACAATAGAAATTTTTCTAAATCTGGATAGTCTGTAATATGTTTTTTTACATAATTTCTTTTAAATGCGGCAAACTCACTACTTCTTTTTAACGAAGATTTTAAACTCTTTATATAACGTTGGGAACTTGGCATTTCCTTATGTTTTTCTAATGTTTTATATAAAACATTCATAGAATCAGCTAAACAGTCAATTCTGTGCTGACATGCCGCTTCTCGAATTCCTGTATTACGTTTTTCAAAACTATCTTGAATAAGTTCCGCGGTCATAATAGCACGTTCCTCATCCACAATATTATGTACAACTACATGTCCATCTTGATAACATTGATCTAAAAACTCTTCTGGGTCTTCCACACAACAATCTATGATTTTATCATCATATTTTGTTGCTTTTTTTAAATTATTACAGTGGGGACATACATAAAATAAATTGTTCCAATCAAAAACCCTATCAACTTCTTTACGATTATGATGTGGTCTTAAATGTTCCACTTCTGGGTCTGATAAACCCTTCAGTTCACAAATATAACATTTATCATGTGAGTCCTCTTTTAATGCCTGAATTACATCTGACTTATTATATAGTCCTGTAGCTTTTTTTGCTTCAATAGCTAGTGATGGAGGTGAAACAGGATTTCTCTCAATCTTAATCACAATCTTTACCCCCTATTTGAAAACTCTAATTTTAATCTACTATATTCTGCAGTTAACTCTTTGGCTAAATAATCTGGAATTTCATCTAAATAAAATTCTAGTTTGTCTATTTCTTCATATTCCTCATCTGATAATTCATCCTTAGAAACTAAGAATTTATATCTTTCAAATTTACTTCTTAATTCTTCAGACAATGTATCTGCTTTAAAATATCCTTCTACGATTCCATCATATGGTAAATTATTCAACCCATTTTCCACTAGTGTTCTATTTTCTAAATCATAAATGACCGCATTACTTAATGAACTTAAAATAAATGGAGAATGTGTAGTAATAATAAATTGAAGATTAGGGAAAAGCGTAGTTAGAATTGGAAGTATCTTTTTCTGCAATTCCAAATGTAGATGAGTTTCAATTTCATCAATCAATACAATACCTTGCATGTCAAACTCTGTACGAAGCCCAGAATTTGCTTCCATCCTTATGATAAGATCATTAATAATATCAAGTACCGCTGCATAACCACTAGACATTGTATTAAAATCAAATGGTTCTCTTCCAGTTTGGTGGATAGTGAATTGGAATGTTTCGTCATCGAATTCCAATGTCAAATTTTCATCTTCAAAAATTACTTTTAATACTTTCTCAAAAGAATCAAACCACTTACTAATCTTCTCAATTTTGTTACTATCTTTTGTGAAAGCCTGTGTAGCTTTTAAATCTACAAGATATTTTGTAAGTTTTGTTCCTGGATTATCATGAATACCATATGTTTCTTTAAATTGTATTTTTTCAATACTTTTGTATTCTTCAACGTGAACCTCACGCTCAGCTTCATAATGTGCAAAAATGAAGTTCCCTTTTTCATAACTTTCTTTTAAAACTACTTCTGACGTAAAATCAAAAAAAACATTAATCTGCTTTAAATTATCCTCCCAAACCTTCAAGCTGTTTTTATTATTATAAATTTCTTGTCTAGTTTGTTCAGAATCTATATTTTCACTAAGAATAGAAATTTCGCGGTTGTAATATGAAATGTTATCTTTCATTTTAGATACACTAACTGATGCGGTAGAAATACATTTAAAAGATTGCACCATTGCTTCTAATACACTTGTTTTCCCACTACCATTTTTACCAGTAAATATCAAATGTTTTCTTTTTGTTTTATCTAAAGGAATAAAAATGTTCTCCAAATGACGAACTTTTTTAATCTCAAGACCTGTTATAAAAGTCTGCTCCATGATTATCCCTCCAACACTCTATAGTAATGTCATTTTATCATATATACTTAAAAAAATACACAGCAAACCTTTTAACAATAAATGAAATAAGTAGTATGAATCATATTAAATATATTATGTTATATATTTACTTTATCTTATGTAATATTTCTTATTAAATCAATTAATTCTACACTTAAATCAATTGATATAGATATATGATAAAAATTATTTAGACATGAAAAAAAGCCCCATAAATGGGACTTTCTTGACTTTTTTGATTCGTTTCGACAATTCTTGAACGAGAATAAAATTAACGTTTTGAGAATTGAGGTGCACGACGAGCTGCTTTAAGACCGTATTTTTTACGTTCTTTAGCACGTGGATCACGAGTAACAAATCCAGCTGCTTTTAATGCAGGTCTGTAATCAGCACTTGCTTCCATTAAAGCACGAGTGATTCCGTGACGCATAGCACCAGCTTGACCAGTGTATCCTCCACCTTGTACGTTGATTTTGATATCAAATTGTTCTAAAGTTTCTGTTAATTCTAATGGTGAACGAACAACCATACGTAAAGTTTCAAGTGGCAAATATTCTTCTAATGTTTTACCATTAACAACAATATTTCCTTTACCCGGAGTCATAAAGACACGAGCAACAGAAGTTTTACGGCGTCCTGTACCATTGTAAGTTACTGTATTTTTCTTAGCTGCCATTTCTTTTTCCTCCTATCCTTTAATCTTTAACTCAACTGGCTGTTGAGCTGTATGTGGGTGTTCTGCTCCAGTATAAACAAACAAGTGTTTACGCATTTTGTCACCTAACTTAGTATGAGGTAACATACCGTGAATTGATCTTTCAACCCATTCAACTGTGTAGTTTTCCTTCATGTTACGTGCTGTACGAGTACGTAATCCTCCAGCATATCCTGAATGATTATAGTATTTCTTAGTGTCTAGTTTGTTTCCTGTCAATTCGATTTTGTCTGCATTGATTACGATAACGAAATCTCCGCAGTCAACGTTTGGTGTATAAGTAGGTTTATGTTTTCCTCTTAACACTGCTGCTACTTCTGTAGATAAACGACCTAAAGTCTGTCCTGCTCCATCTACTACGTACCAAGTACGTTTAACGTCTGCAGGTTTTGTAAATGTTGTTTGGCGCATATTTATTTACTTCCTTTCCTATGTAGTTTCCGGGGCTACAAAGGCATAAGTGCCTAGTAGATAGTTTATTATCAAATGTTAAATAAGTCAATATATATCCAAGAAAAAGTTGTTTATTTTTCAACTTTTATTTAAATTTGGAAAAATCGATAGAATCGACGATTGGAATTCCTAATTTTTCTAATAATTGAATCCCTTCATCGCGATAACGATCCGTCATCATCGCCTCTGGTTCATGGGCATCGACGCCGATGATTGCCTTATTTCCTACCTTTGCGGCAATCTTCCAAAATTCACGATGTGGATACTGTTCCACATGATCCCGTTCATTGTAACAAGCACCCGCAAGATTATACTCAAGTGGAATATCCAATCGCTTTGCTGCCTCACAAATGCGATAACTCGCTTTTTCTGCTTGTTCATCGAAACAGAATCTTGCACGCATGAATAAGTCTGGATGTGCTACATATGCATACCATCCCGTTTCCATCGCCTTAATGCATTCATCCACATAGGCAGTTAAATAGTAATCTTGCTGACAGATACGACCAAAGTACAATCTCTTTTCATCCGTTTTATAATAATGATTTCCTAAGATGATATAGTCTAGCTGATAACTTTTGGCAAGATTGATCAACCAATCCATGTATTCTTCAAAGTATTCACATTCCAAGCCAATCTTAATGGATATCTGATCTTTATATTTTACTTGAAGCTCTTTAATACTTCTATAATACTCATCAAACTGACTTTCCTTCATACGCATATGTGCAACAAAGTCACTATTATATTTCCAAGGACTATGATCGGAAAATCCGATTTCTTCATATCCTCCTTTAATTGCTGCTAGTACATATTCTTCATCCGTACCGGTTGCATGCATACATCGTTTTGTATGCATATGATAGTTTGTTTTCCGCATACTTCTCACTCCACTTCTAATTTTTCAACATGGATACTATAGCACAACTTACTTTCCCTGTCTAAAAAAATGAAAAAGGCGACTTTTAGAAATCGCCTTCATAATATACCTTTGTTAAATATAAACCTTGTGCAGCTGCCTTGTAGCGACAAGCATGTTTATCTTTCGCCTCTAGCATTGCTTTTACATCTTCTTTGGTAATACGATGTTTTCCTGCTTCAATCAATGTCTGTGTCAACATTCTGACCATATAACGCAAGAATCCATTTCCTTCATAGATGATACGAATATGATCTTGTTCCTTGATCACATCCAATCTTGTGATTGTTTTGGTTCTTGGTTTTCTAGGGTCGATCTTATTGCTTGTAAAACTTGTGAAATCATGAGTTCCTAATAATACATTTGCACATTCCTGCATGTATGCCAAATCAAGTTCTTGACGTTCCTTCCCCATGTAGTTTTCTAAAAAGGGATTGAGAACATCATTGGTAATCAGATAATCATAGCGTTTGCCAATCGCATAAAAGCGGGCATGAAAATCAGGATCTGTTTCCGTTACGGATTGAATGCGAATGGCTTTCGGTAACAACGAATTTAGTGCACGTTCCCAATTGCCAGGTTTTACAATCATCTCACTATCAAAGTGAAACACTTGCGCAATCGCATGAACACCCGCATCCGTTCTTCCACTTGCGACAATATCGACAGGATGTTTATGCATCGTTTCCAAAGCTGTTTCTATTTCTTCTTGAATGGAATTCGTATTGAGCTGACGTTGCCAGCCTCCATAAAAACTTCCATCATAACTAACGACTGCTTTGTATCTTGTCATAGCTACGTCCTTTAAATCAATCCAAAATCACAAACGCTTAATACAATCATTCCTGCTAATACAAGAATGCTGCATGCCAATAATACATAATCACGGCTATGCATTTTTAATTGTTTGTAACGTGTACGATGACGATTTGGAATATACCCTCTTGCTTCCATCGCATAAGCCAATTCTTCTGCACGTTGGAAAGCAGATACAAACAATGGAACAATCAGTGATAGAATCGCTTTTACCTTTTCCATCAACTTCCCATTTTCCATATCAACACCACGAGATGCTTGTGCCTTCATAATGCGTTGTGTTTCCTCAATCAAGGTAGGAATAAAACGTAACGCAATGGAAATCATCATCGCGATTTCATGTGCTGGAACGTGGATGACTTTAAATGGAGCTAGTAAATCTTCAATTCCTAATGTTAGTTCTAATGGTTTTGTCGTAGCAGTTAAAATGGTAGAAATAATCACCATTAATGCTAAACGAATCACGATGTATAACGTCTGTGAAATCGCATCGGAATAAATGCTCCATCCACCGATGGTCACTAATACCGTTCCTGTACGAATCACAATCAAATTAATCACTAATAGAAAGCTTAACATGAACAACATCGGTTTCATGGCTCTCCATAAGAAGTTCATTTTTAGTTTCGCAAGATATGCCGTTAAAATAACGATAATCCCAATAATGAAATATCCTGTATATCCTGCCGGGATGAAAATCGCAATCATGAAGATCAACATCGCTAAGATTTTTGCTCTTGGATCCATTTTATGAATCACAGAATGTAGTGGTAAATATCTACCTAATGCGATATTATCCATGTTTCTTCACCTCACTTGCACAAGCTTTTGCTAGTTCTTCTAATGTTAAAATAGAAGGATCAATCGCAAAACCGTTGGCAATCAATTCTTCGCGTAGACGAATGATTGCAGGTGGATTAATACGTAATTGTTTTAATAAATCCACAGAGCGGAAGAATTCTTTTACATCGCACTGTTTTTCAATATTTCCGTCTTTTACAACGATGACTTCATCACAATAATTTAAAACATGTTCCATATCGTGTGTAACAATTAATACGGTTTTATGGAATTCTGTATTCATACGTACAAATAGTTCCATCATATCTTTAGCACCTTGTGGATCTAATCCTGCTGTTGGCTCATCTAAGACCAAAACTCCTGGATCCATGGCCAAAATACCGGCAATCGCAACACGACGTTTTTGTCCACCGGAAAGATCGAATGGAGAACGTTCTAAATAACTTTCATCCAAACCAACCACTTTCATGACATCGCAAACAATCTTAGCGGCATCCTCTTCGCTGACACCGAAGTTCTTTGGACCAAAGGCGATGTCCTTTTCAATGGTTTCTTCAAACAATTGATATTCTGGGAATTGAAAAACCAAACCAACCTGTTTTCTTAATTCTTTTAGATTTTGTGGTTTTTCATTGGCGATAATCTTCTTATCTAGAATTTCTATTTCTCCAGCAGTTGGTAACAACAAGGCATTTAAGTGTTGTACAAGTGTTGTTTTTCCACTTCCTGTTTCACCGATAATCGCCGTTACTTTTCCTTCTGGAATACTTAGATTAATATTTTTTAATGCTGCATAAGAAAATGGTGATCCAGCATTATAAGTATGATCTACATTTTTGAACGTAATTGACATACGGACTCAACCACCCTTTCCAATGTTGTACAAGAAGGAATATCAACCTTCTCTTTTTGTAAAGCCTTGCTAAATTTCAAAGCGAATGGAATATCTAGCTGTAAGCTTACTAATTCTTTTTCTTTTAATAAAATATCATCCGGTTTTCCTGTCATCACGACATGTCCACCATCCATCACAATGACATCATCTGACTTGGATACTTCTTCAATATCGTGTGTAATCGAGATGATTGTGATATTGCTCTCTTTGTGAATTTCTTGAATCAACTCATTAATTTCTGCCTTCCCTTGTGGATCTAGCATACTCGTTGACTCATCAAAGATAATAATTTCTGGTGTCATTGCCAATACTCCGGCAATCGCAACACGTTGTTTCTGTCCACCAGAAAGCTTGGTTGGTTCACTATCCATATAGCGTGTCATACCAACTTTTTGTGCATAGCGTTCAATAATCGCCTGCATCTTTTCGGTTGCAACCTGATGATTTTCTAACCCGAAGGCAATATCATCCGCAACTGTTGAACCAATGAATTGGTTATCGGGATTTTGAAATACAATACCTACTTTATCGCGAATATCGTATAAAGTATCCATTGTCAATTCTGTTTGATCAACAAAAATCTTTCCTTCATCTTTATCTAAAAGTCCGATTAACAATTTCGCAATCGTACTCTTTCCACTTCCGTTGTGTCCGATAATAGTCGTATAACTTCCTGCTTCTACAACAAAGGAAACATGCTCAACTGCATTTTGCTCTTTATCATAGGAGAATGTTAAGTCTTCTACTCTTATTTTTTCCATCTTTTCACCTCAGCGTATAGCTATTTTATTATACAACGAAAAAATTGTTTAAACAATAAAGAAAACTTGCAAATAGTGCCCTATCCATGCGTTTATCCTATCTAATTAAGAAGAAAAAAAAGATGCGTTGGCATCTTTATTTCATCGCATTGTGTAAAAATTCTTCTGCATCTTTTTTTCGATAGAGCTTTCTTGAAATCACAAAGCCCTTATTGCTTTTGAATTGTTTATTCATAAAATCATAATAGGCTCCAGGTGATACAATTCCACTCATATCAATAAGATTAAATCCTAGCACACTAATAATATTGGACATAAAACAAACGCAGTTTGTGGATAAGACGAAGAAGGTCTTTAACTTACCATCTTTAATCTTATAGAAGTGAGAACTTGGTGAGGTTCTTGTGACTCGACTGATATAGTCATCACAAGGTCCATCATAAGGTATTTTCATTTGTTTTTTCTGTTCATCACTATAGAACTCAACAAATGTTTTTTGTACTTCTTTAATTCTTTGATCCACAAGCTCTTTCTGTTGCTCAGTCAAGTGAATACCAAAACTAATTAGAATCTTATTCTCGTTTTTTAAGCAGTTATAGAGGTATGTATCCTTGTTTGCTACTAAGACTACCCCATCCCCTAAAGTACCGAACAGATGGCGATTATGGGGGTCATAGCACCCATAGGAGATGACATTGTCACGATAAATCAAATCCGTATGCCCAAGCATGGATGGACCCGATGGAGCTAAGTGGATCATCACCTCTAAATCAATAGGAATATCATCCTTGATCTGATCAAATTCTTTCTTGATTTCATCTTCTTTGTCTTTATTTAACAACATACGAATCAAATGCGGTGGTAATAAGGCAGACAGAAATGGTGGAATCGCTAACTGGATATGATGATTGATGGCTTCTTTTTTACGACTAGGAATACATTCCTTTAATAAATCTAAGAAACGGTTGCATCCATAGAAAATAAAATAGATACCAATACATGAACCAATTAATTGATGATGCTGATACGGATTGGTCAATAAGAAAGAACTAATACTCAAATCGATAAACAGAAACAAAATACGATATAAATGAATCGTTAAATGATCTTTAATTTTAATATATAAAACGATTAGTTTCACAATGGCATGTAGTAAAATCCAACATCCGATAATTTTCGGTAAGATATGATAGAAAACCTTTGGATTTAAAATTGCGACAACAATGGTTATAATCCAAATACACAAGTCAAAGAATTTTAAGACTTTTTTATCTGCATTGCGAAAGTTTAAAAGAAGGTTAATAACTTTTATGACTCCCATGATGAGTGCGATAAAGAATAATACGCCATACATTCGATTCCAAGTCACTAATGCATCGGATAGGAAAGAAATACCAAAATAAATAAAACAGATGCTCGTTAAAGCCATGGTTACATAATTAAAACGATTCTTTAGCATTCTTTCACCTCATTTATAATACTTATTATATCACAAATGTAAGATATACAAGATGAGGGTAAAATAAAAAAGATTGCTTACACAATCTTTTTTTAGAATTATTCAGTTACTACATTTGTTTCCCAGTCTACATAAGCACCTTTGCGATTAGTGGCATTCGCAAGATAGTAAACATGTGATAATAATTTTTCTTCGTCAATTGGCGTAATGTGTAAAACAACGATGTGTTGATCTGTTTCACCTTTTGTAACAACATATCCGCGGTTGATCACTTCATGATTAAATGCATTCATATCATCAGCAGATTCAAAATATAGCGTATGTTTTACTGGACGTTCTTTTTCATGTACGTCACCTTGTTCTGTTAACTTCGCAATATTTGCTTCTGTCAAATCTTTTAATCGCTTCATTCCTCCAACTGAGATATCTGTATACGTATCATCATATTCCAGATTATCAGTATCGACATAAATTCCTAAGGGTCTTTCTTCTGCCACTTCTTCTGGTTTTTCTTCAACAGCTGCTTCTTCCTTTTCAACCTCTTTATTTGTAATGATAATTTCTGGTTCTTCTGTATTTTCTACATCTTCTGGTTGAGCAGGTTCTTCATCTTGAAGATCTTCATCATAAAGTAAACCTTCGTCTAAATCCGCAATTTTCTTCTGTTCATCTTTTTTCATCTTGTATAAAACAAGCGCTGCAGCACCGCCAAGTACAGCTAATAAAGGTAATGCCTTTTTCATAATATCACCACTTTCATGGTTCTATTGTATCACAATTTATGAAAAAAAATACATGCAAACTATCTTTTTTGGCTGATTCCTACACCATCGCCAAAATCATAAAAAGTAGTGTCATAATCTTCTCTTTCTTCTAGATATTTCACAAACTTTGAAATCTTTGTAACAAGCTGTCTAAGGTTACGACTCATCACACGTTCGCGGTGTTCCACAAAGCCATGGAACTTTAAGTTATCCGTAATGACATAACCATGTTGTTTTAAATAAACCGTATAGCGTTCAAAGAATTTGATGTATTGCGCCTTTGCGGCATCAATGAATAATAAGTCAAACTCTCCCTCTACTTCGGTTTCTAATGCATCTCCAAAGATGAGTGTAATACGATCTTGTAAACCTGCACGTTGAATATTTTCCACAGCTTTTTGGTAACGAACTTCATCGCGTTCAATTGTAACAACACGAATTTCTGGATCAACCATGGCCATGCAGATGGCAGAATAGCCGATTGCACTACCAATCTCTAATATATTTTTAATTTGATGTTCCTTGATAAAGTTACACATAAAGTTAATTCCTTCTTTTTGCATAATTGGAACATCATGTTCTAACCCGTATAATTCCATATCTTGTATAACGTTCATTCTTTCACCTCATAACAATAAACAGCACTATTATAACATTAGTTTTTAAGAAATGCGAAATAAAAAAAGACATCATGTTTCCATGATGTCACAGATTGTTGACAAAGCGGGCCTTTTAAATAAGGCTTGCTTTTTTTTAGGTTTA
>SAMEA104404106__coassemble_870_pt1 | contig 27021 bp, 24 predicted proteins | sample SAMEA104404106__metabat2_high_PE_075 | metagenome-assembled genome bin SAMEA104404106 (sample SAMEA104404106) | Balaenoptera acutorostrata
ATCTCGATATGCTTTTGCAGTCTGGTTATAAACAACCATGGCTTTTACAAGATTCGCTAAATCTTCATTTGTTGATTTTGTTAAAACATCTTTTGCATAAGAGAACACACTATATACAATCGTAAGTTCATCCTTTGTTTCCGTATTTACCACTTTTACTGTATAAGGCTGATCAAAGTCTTCAGCATATAAATTTTCAAGTTCTACGTACACTTTATCTTTTCCATAGAATGTTGGATTCAATTCTTTTTCTTCATCATCCATAACTTGAATGAATTTGATTGTTCCAGCATTGTATAAATCCTGTACATCTTGATTTACAACGAAGTGATGACGAATCGCTGTCTGTGATAATAAACGTAAGTTTGTTTTACCATATTCAATTCCAGCTACCTCACCAGTTACAGTAGAAGCATAATCCTGTAATCTACTAGCATTTACATCCTCGTAAGCTTTGTTTGTGATGGATGCATTTGCTAGAGAATCGGTATTGTAGTCAAAGTATACCTGAGCCATTGCTCCATAATTTAACATAGCTTCTATGACAGCAACTTCTTCCGGTTTTGCATTTGGTTCCTCTAAAACTGTTTTTGCGTAATTCACAATGGAATAGGTATAACTTTCATCTTTGCTGACAACACCATCAGCCTTTGTCGTATATACATCCATTGTAACGACGTCATTCATTTGTCTTGCAACCAATGGCATGGTTACTTTATATAATCCTTTTTCTTTCTTAAAATCGTTGACATAGAATTTTTTAGAAATGACTTTATCCTTGTCAGTTACTTTGAATTCTACATACGCTTGATCATCCATCAATACAGATTTTGATGCTTCTAAGTAAATATTCATACCGATCTTATCGTTTAAAGTTGCTGACATTTTTACTGGTCTTAATCCTTCAATCGCATCATTTACTAATGTGAATGCAGTTGTAAATCCATTTCCACTATCGTATGTATATGTGAATCTTTGATCTGTAAAGTTCACTTTATCTTCTTGGAAATTACCACCATTCATATCCACTACTTTTGTAGGATCAAAATTTGGTAATTCTGAAACTGAAGCACCATTTTGAACAAAACGTGAATTATCTTCACATGTTAAATATTTCAAGTTTCGATTAGTGTTCAAATCTAATGCGACCAATTCATTTCCACTACAGTCTAAAATATTTAAAGCAGTATTTTTTTCAAGATTTAGTGAAGTTAATTCATTATTCTTACAGTCTAATTTTCTTAATGAAGTTGTAGTTGTAAGATCTAATGTAGGCAATGCATTATCTTGACATAATAAAGTTTTCATCAATTTGTTATTCTCTACTGTTAATTCCGTTAATTGATTGTTGCTACAATCTAAATCACTCAAGGATTTTTTATTGCTTGCATCTAATGTTTTGATTTCATTGTTGTTACAATAAATATCTTCTAGTTTTTTATTCGCATCTAGATTTAGTTCTGTTAACTGATTGTCATGGCAATCCAATGCTGTTAATCCCGTATTCTTCGTTAAATCTAATTCCGTCAATTGATTTCCGTAACAAGTAAGACCTTTTAACGATGGGTTATTTGTAACATCTAATGCTGTTATCTGATTCTTTTGACATTTCAAATAGTTTAAAGATTTGTTATTTGAGACATCGACTGTTGATAATCCATTTTGGCTACAATCTAAAGAAGTTAATTTCGCATTCTTTGATACATCAATCGTTTTTATAGGATTTCCATAACTCCATAATACACTTAATGCTGGATTGCTACTAACATCAATAGATGGTAAGTTGTTAAGATGTGTCCATAGATGTGTTAAGGCTTTGTCGTTAGAAACATCTAAACTCTTTAATCGGTTATGACTACAATCTAATTTTTTAAGTGAACGTAAATTGCTTGCATCCAAAGACGTAAGATCATTTGTATGACAATACAGCACTTGTAAATTTGAGTTGTTACTTACATCTAAGGATTTTAATTGATTCCCTTCACACCATAAATTCGTTAATGCACTATTCTCACGAATATTCAATTCTTCTAATTCGTTGTTTGAACAATCAACATCCTTTAACATTCTATTTCCACTCAAATCTAATGTTTTTACTTTTGTATGGTTGATTGTTAACTTTGTCAAAGCAGTAAAATTTTCAATACCTGTTAAATCTGCAATTTTTGTTGAATTGCAATTGATATTTTTAATATTGAAAATTTCCTCTGGGGTAAATACGCCATCCTCAGCACCCACAAATTTTTGTACTACTTCTCTGAAATTTTCATCAGGGAAGGTTGCATCATCAATCTTCACATTGCCTTCAGCAGCAAATACATTTGTCGGTAACATGGCACATACTAACATCATACATAAACTAAACAAAGACATACTTCGAAAAACTTTCATAATGCTTCCTCCTTTTCTATATACGTCCATGTTAGCATACATATTGAGTTAAAGCAAAAGATTTCAAGATTATGATAATTATTTTACATTTTGTTACATTTTATGTATATATTAGTAATTTGTTCCTTATTAATGCATGCTTTTATCTATGATTTTACTACATTCTTTTTAAATTTTTCAAACAATGTTTCTTTATTTTTTATATATCGGTACAGTGTAATTAGAATACGAACAATCAAAAATACGACTGTAATCATAACTGCATTTGGAACATGCATCACTATAAAAATATAATAAGTTACAATGGATGCAAGTAAAACAGAAAGTAGGTACCAACTAGACATGAGGAAGGTAATTCGGTTTTTTGATATCTGATCAAACCACTGATCCCATTTTGTTGTATCTTTTTTTAATTTCCTATTTTTTATAGTAATGAACAAAAGAACCATGACAAATGATAGAAGTTTACAAATAATGATAGAAAGAAGTAATCCTGCGATTAACTTAAGAATATTCATCGTTATCAACCTTTCTTTATAAAATCTATTTCTAATCAGAATTGTTTTTATTATACTTGTTTTTTATATTATAAAACAAGTATTGCTTCCTTACATTTTATCTCTTTTGTATAGAAAAAGCATAGAATACTAGCGTACTCTATGCCTTTTTAGTTTATATCCTTAATTATTCTTGTTCTTTTCTTTTGTAAGTAAGTAGCACCATTGCTCCGGCTACAAGTAGGATAGAACCAAAGAAGATCACATGACTTTGATCAGCAGTTCCAGGTACTTCTGTATCTGGTGTTGTAGAAGGTTTTTCACTTGGTTTGTCTTCTGGAGTGATAACCCCTACTTTTTCTAAAGTATTGTAGTTTACACGGATTCTAGCCGCAATAAATTGATTTCCCATCACCGCAACATGAGGATTTACATCCACACGAATATATTTTTCTTGATGTGGCAATGCAAATGAGAATTCAACTGGTTTTCCATCGTTTCCTTTTGCTTCTACCTTACCATTCTTAAATACATCGCTATGTAATTCATACACACGAATTTCTTCTAAACTTGCTTTAATCTGACCGACATTCATTGGTTGTGTATAAATATGCATTGTAGCTTTTCCATCTTTTACAACAATGGTTGCTTTTTGTTTTAACGCAGCATCAGCCATAGAAGATTTATCAAGTGTTGCATTCCATAAATCAACATCCACTTCATAAATTGTATTATTTTCTAGAACTGTTGGATTTTTATCTGGTGCAGGTTTTACTTCAGGAGCTGGTTTTTTACCTTCATTATAAATTACGAAGGTTCCATCATATTCTCCACGATTCATTTCCTTTAAGTCACCATCGCTAGAATCGCCATAGAATAAAATACCATTTTGATAACTATTTACCGCAACAAGACTAGCGGCATATTCTGCACTTGAACCACCAATCGTTTCAAAGTATGTGCGTTTTCCATCGCTTCCATAACGCGCTAAGAAGACATCACGACTACCCTTGTTCAATCCTTTTAAGTCATAGTCCATACCTCTTGTATCACCTAAAACAAGATAATAACCATCACGTTCTTGAATGTCTGCAACTTCACTCTTATCACTACTCTTGACAAAGTCACACCATTCCATATTTCCATCTTTGCTCATCTTCATCACAAAGGCATTATCATAGGAAGTTCCTTTGCCATCAAAGGTACCAGTTGTAGAGTTTGAATGTCCACCTAACATAAAGCCACCATCTTTGGTTGCGATGACGCGGTTACAATAATCATTTTTATCTCCACCATATGTTTTTAACCAAACAATATTTCCTTCACGGTCTAATTCAGCCGCAAACATATCGAATAAATCACCATAATAGTCAACACCTTGAAAATCACCACTTCCAGAAGATGTTGTTCCTGCGATGATATAGTTACCATTTGTTAAGACATCAATACCTCCACGAGCTGTTTCAATATTACGTCCACCAATGACGCGTTTCCATACTTGTTTCCCATTTAGATCATATTTCACAAATGCTAAATCAAATAGACCACTGTGATTTAATTGATCCATATCTCCATCATTTGAATTACTTTCAATAATCGCAACAAAGCCATCATCTTCCGCCATTAAGTATTTGATTTGATCATGTTGAGATCCACTAAAGTTCTGCATCCATACCAACTTATGATCCTTTGTATAACGAGCGATGAACGTATCGGTTTTACCATGGATACTTCCTTCTTGAATCATATCCGCAAAATCACCAGAAGGTTTATTTTCTTCATCTAAATAACAACCACCAACGATATAGCCACCATCTTTTGTCGCAATGACATTGGATGCATAAACACGTGTTGATAGATAGTCTGCACCTAATAAGGTTGTATGTTCTAATGTTTGATCCTTTGCATATACATTGATAAATGCATTGGAAGCACTGTTCTTATATGGTTTAAAATCTTGATCTTTTGAGAATGTCTGTCCAACGACAACAATCTTGCCATCACTTAAGACTGCACTTCCATTTGCATAATCCACATCACTGCCACCAATATTGAACTTTGATTCATATTTAAAGTCTGGTTGAGAAACTTCCACATCTTCAAAGTATGGAGGTACTTCTGTTACTTGTTTCTTATCTTCATCAAATGAGAAACGAATATCCCCCATGGTATCTTCAATATGAATTGGGATTGGTTTTGATAAATCGCGTGTTAATACTTGTACCACTTTAATTTGTTTTGTTGGGTTGTATTCATCCAATTCCGCAGGCTTCATACTTCCTTCAAAGCCATAAGAAACAGCACCCAAACTAGAGGCTTTTACTTGTGTACCCATAATATTCGCATTCACAAAATAAGCAGTCACACGATATAATTCCCCTGTTTTTTCAACATAAGCATCTTGATAAAGCAATGGTGACATCATAGATGGTTCATCTTTATCTGCCTTCCATGCTTGAATTGGTACTAGATATTTCTCAGTTGCATATTCTTCTGCTACCGCAGCATTGATATTTGTGATAAATCCATCCACTGGACCTAATTTATTTGTAAATTCTTCATCGGAAGAACGAGAACTTCCATATAAGCTATAGCTTCCATTTAATCCATAACAAATACCTTCTACGATATCTTTATCATTTCCACCAAATGTGAAAATCTTTCTTAAATATCCTTCTTGAGAATAATGCGCAACAAAAATATCTTCTTTTCCATAGGCATTTACCCCTGCAAAATCACCATCATTCATCAAGAACATACCAGTCATGAAGTATCCATCCGGTGTTGGTAATATGGATTTTGCGTTTACTTTTTCACTGCTTTCTAAAGTATTTGCCCATTCTACTTCACCATCAAGACTGATTTTCATAATATAGGCACTTTCTAAGCCAGCAGCATTGTTACCTACAAAATCACCATCGTTAGATTCTGTAGTACCAGTTAATACTAACCAGCCTGGATCTCCAGGTTTTAAACCAGCTACATAAGAGAAATCTTCTCCCGTTTCATCTGCGCTTCCTCCGTAGGTTTTAATCCAGTTTTTTGATCCATCTTCATTTAATGATAATAAGAAGGCATCTTTTCCACCATGGTTTAATCCTTCCATCTCTTCTGTATTTAATGTGGAAGTACCAGCAATGACCATAGTTCCATCTGCAGTTAAACTCACTGCTTCAAATTCATGTGTTACACCTAAAGATTCTTCAAGAGCGACACCAGATGTTGCCACCCATTCAACATTTAAATCGGCATCATATTTAACTGCGATGGATTCACGCGTATGATTTGGTTTGATGACTTCCGCTAAGTCGCCATCTAAAGAACGTGTATAACCAACAGCTAAATATCCGCCATCATATGTATAGGTAACATCGTTAAATTCTTCTTTATCACTTCCACCAAAAGAAGCCGTTTTTAATAATTTACCAGTTGCATCATATTTTGCGATGATTGCATCATAGTTTGTGGTATTTTTGATATGAAAATCACCATCCGCTGATTTAGAAGCACCAACTGCTACAAAATTACCATTTACATCTTCACTTAGTGCATAGTAGTAATCTTGTTTAGAACCACCAGTCAATGTTTGAGAAAGTTGGTTTCCATCTGTATCAAGAATGGTAAAACTTGCATCACGATCTCCTTTTCCATTTTCTAATGTGATTTTTGAACCATCAACAAGACCTACCGCAAAGATTTTATCCTCGCTCATCACAACATCATTGACGCTATCAAATAAAACTGATTTTTGACCTCCCTTGTCTCCAATAAGAGAAGTCCAATTTACAAGTGACGGAGTTGTTTTAGCTTGTACGCTAGGTAGCATAGAAGTTGACAATAACGCCACTGATAAAATAGAAGACAAGAATTTTCTTCCTTTATTCATAATTCTCCTTTGATAATGATATTCATTATCTTTCCTTTCTTGCTGTTAAGGCAGCATCTTTTTTTTGTTAGACATATCTAACTTTCATATAAAAGTAAATCACACATACACACATATTTCAAGTGTATATGCCTCTTTTATAGAAATAAAGCAATATATAGAAACAATACATGATTTTAATGATAATCAAATCATGTATCTATTCCCTTATATATAAAAAAGAAGCAATTCTATATAATCGCTTCTTTATTCATATTTTATTCTAAGATATCGAGGATAGATATTCCTATCTTTCATATAAACTATAATGTACTTTTTTGATACATTCTTCAATTTCTAACAAGCAGAAGAATTCTGTTCTAATTTTTTTGCTTCATCAGACAATTCATTTATTAGTATAATCTGTTTTAACATATTCGCAAACCCTTTTGGATTTTTAATTTGATATTGCATATGATTACATCCATTAAAGATCGGATATTTCGCATATGGATATGCTTTCATAACGGCATCACGGTACTTAAAATGGTCCTCTATACTTCCAAATTCTACTATCATTTTATCTTGTACATTCTTCTCTAAAAATGGAAATTCCTCATCGACCACACTATCCATTAAAAAACGGTGAAGATTTCGATATGTTAAGTTTGTTGCGGCATGTATAAAATATGGTTTGATTCTTTCATCATGACACCATAAAATGTATTTTAATGATTTTCCTTTTGACCAAGCTAAACTTTTAATCACTATATATAGAAAAGGTGTCATAATATGACGCAGTAATTTAGGAATTTGTGCAAACTGTCCTCCATCAAAAAACACATGATCTACAACATATTCTGTTTTTGTTAAAAAGCTCATTGCTAAATCTGCACCAATCGAAGATGCCACTATAAGTGTAATTTTTTGAATGTGATATTTTTTTAGAAAATCATTTACTTGTCTAATTTCATCTTCTTTGCTTATATATTCTTGATCTTTACAGTATATGGTGGAAGTTGGCATAATGCAAAAATAATCATCTTTTAATTGTTCGGCCACATCAAGACTGCTGTCTCCATCGACTCCCATTGCATGGAAAAATACAATAACTGGATTCTTTGGGTTACCTAATGTATGAATAATCATTATTATTCCTCCTTTATATTGATACTAGTTGATACTTTATCATAGCACAGTTGTAAAGTATTTAAAGAAGAAATAGTGACTTCTTTATTTAATCATTTCCTTTATCGTATGCGTTCTTGAATCCACTACACTCTTTATTCACATAAAAAATAACCCGTTGTCCAATAAGAACGGTATATTAAAGTTATACAGGGTTCTTCATTGTTGGAAGTAGAAATAGATTCAATAGAGTCTATATCTTTTTCTTCTAAATTTAAAGTATTGATGATAGAATTAATAAAGGTTACCTCCTTATAAAATTTTCCGGCAAGATAATTTTAACAAGAAGAGTAACCTTTTTTCTATAATGAAGAACCCCGCTAAACTTTAAAGGAGGGTTTGTGCTACCCCGCCATAACTTTAGAGGCAGGGGGGGTAACCCCGCATAACTTTAATATACCCTTAATTATAAAAATACAGAAAAGGAGCAGCTACAACTGCTCCTTTTCTTATCCTGTGGCTTGGTCTCATTTTGCCTACGTCTAGTACAGTATATTAATTATATTTAAGTCAATCAAAAGTTTAGTAAAATAATTAACACTATCTAAATTATTTACTCAATGTTTTAAGATTTGGATTTCAATCAGATTTCTTATTATTCTTTCTAGAGCGTACAATATTTGATTTTGAATAATCTGTAGGCTCGTACGAACTCTTTCCATCATAAAAGTCATATGGTTTTACATGCGGATCTGAAATAATCCAAAATTCTATTGCACGCATATGCTTTATCAACCATAGTTGGATTCGATTAATGGTCTTTTTAAACATAAAAACAACCTCCTTGTGTTACTGTAATCACTATGATTTTTCGTAAAATCTCTTTTTCTTATAAAAAAGTTTTTCCAATCATCTCTATTAAAATTTAATTCTTAGAGAGATAGGTCATAAATTATTCCCATGCTATATTTTCGATTCTTTTAAATTAATAATTGGGATGATGTATTATTTTTAAGTGAATTCCTCCTTTTACGATTATCTTAATCTACATCTTATCTATCCTACTTCTATCTATAATATAACATACTAATATTATCCGGTCTATGCATATAATAACAAATCTATTCACTTTAATATTTTTTAATATGCGATGTTATTTATGTAAAAACAGCCGTTAATTTGTTAACGTATATAGGTCTTAGGAGTTATCTTAACAAGCGAAAATCACTAGTGGTTTACACTGCTTGTCAAGTTATTATTATAGGCTTTATGAACAATAAAATACTTGTCCTTAAATGCCTTAAAAACACATCTATAAATCTTTGCAACAGGCAATATCACATGTTCATTTCTATTGTGATTAGTATCCATATATTCGTTTTTGCTAACAAAATTTTTAACATAAATTAAATTTGGTCTTCCTAAGCCTTGTCTTTTTCTCTCTATAAGATCAAATTTCTTTTCTAGATCATTTAACAAACGTACTGCTTTATTATCTCCACATCCTAATACTTCCATAATTTCTTCAATTGTATAAATAATATAGATACGTCCTAACTTATCAATCCATTTATGTTTACGAGAAAGATTCATTCTTTCTAAAAGCAAAGTATACAAAACTTTTGCCTCCGTTTGCATTTTTTTATATTCTGGCTTTCTAAAAAATATTTTTGGTATTGCCAAGAAAGAGAACTGCTCACTTTGATCTAAATAAAAATAACTGTTTCCCATTTTCTTACTCCTTTGCTATTTTTTTGCATAAAAAAATACGCATTACTTTCAATAAGTAATGCGTATTGCATTAGTTCAATCTAAGAATCACTACAATCTTTAGATTTGACCATCTAAAGTTGTGTATTTTAAGATTCGATAATCTAGCAAATCCCAAAGCCTCTTCGAATGAAATTTCAAGATTATAATAAACTACATTTGGTTGTTGATAGCAGCCTGAGCAGCAGCTAAACGTGCAATTGGTACACGGAATGGACTACAAGAAACATAAGTTAATCCCATTCTATGACAGAAGTCGATAGATGCAGGATCTCCACCATGTTCACCACAAATACCTAATTTGATATTTGGTCGAGTTTCACGTCCGCCTTTAACAGCCATACCAATTAATTTTCCAACACCACGTTGGTCAACTCTTGCGAATGGATCTTGTTCATAGATTTTCTTGTCATAGTAATCTTTTAAGAATCCGCCAGCATCGTCACGAGAGAATCCAAATGTCATCTGAGTTAAGTCATTTGTACCAAAACTGAAGAATTCAGCTTCTTCTGCGATTTCATCAGCTAATAATGCAGCACGAGGAATTTCAATCATTGTACCAACATGATATTTTAATTCAACATTTTCTTTTGCGATGATAGCATCTGCTGTACGAACAACAACATCTTTAACATATTTTAATTCTGCTTTATCTCCAACTAATGGAATCATGATTTCTGGTTCAATCTTCCAATCTGGGTGATTTTTATTTGTATTGATAGCAGCTTCGATAACTGCAGTTGTTTGCATTTCAGCAATTTCAGGATAAGAAATAGCTAAACGGCATCCACGGTGACCCATCATAGGGTTGAATTCGTGTAAGTTTGTGATAACAGCTTTTAATTCATCAAGGTCAATTTGCATTTGATCTGCTAATTGTTTGATATCATAAGAGCTTGTAGGTAAGAATTCATGTAGAGGTGGATCCAAGTAACGAATAGTCACTGGGAATCCTTGCATAGCTTCATAGATTCCTTCGAAATCACTTCTTTGCATTGGTAATAATTTACCAAGTGCTTTTCTTCTTTGTCCTTCAGTTTTTGAAACGATCATTTCACGAACTGCTTTGATACGATCTCCTTCAAAGAACATATGTTCTGTACGAACAAGTCCAATACCTTCAGCACCGAATTTTAATGCTTGTGCAGCATCTCTTGGAGTATCTGCATTTGTACGAACTTTTAATACTCTTCTTTCGTCAGCCCATTTCATGAATGTATCGAAGTCTCCAGAAATAGAAGCTGGCACTGTTTTAATTGCTTCTCCATAAACGTTTCCTGTTGAACCGTCTAATGATAAGAAGTCTCCTTCGTTATAACGAACACCTTTGACTTCAAAGTATTTTTCTTCTTCATTGATTTTGATTTCACCACATCCTGATACACAGCAAGTACCCATACCACGAGCAACTACAGCAGCGTGAGATGTCATACCACCACGAACAGTTAAGATACCTTCAGATACGTGCATACCTTCGATATCTTCTGGAGAAGTTTCCAAACGAACTAAGACAACTTTTCTTCCTGCGAATGCTTCTTTAATTGCTTCTTCAGCAGTGAAGACGATGTGTCCACATGCAGCACCTGGAGATGCAGGTAATGCAGTTGCGATTGGTTCTGCTTTTTTCAATGTTTCAGCATCGAATTGAGGGTGAAGTAAAGAGTCTAATTGTTTTGGTTCAACCATCATCAATGCTTCATCTTTTGTGATCATTCCTTCTTCTACCATGTCACAAGCAATTTTTAATGCAGCCTGTGCAGTACGTTTACCATTACGTGTCTGTAACATGAATAATTTACCTTTTTCAATTGTAAATTCCATGTCTTGCATGTTTTTGTAGTGGTTTTCTAGTTTACTGCAGATATCAACGAATTGTTCATATGCAGATGGTGATACTTCTTTTAATTGGCTGATGTGTTGAGGTGTACGAATACCAGCAACAACGTCTTCACCTTGTGCATTCATTAAGAATTCACCATATAATGCATTTTCACCAGTACTTGGGTTACGAGTGAAGGCAACACCTGTACCACAATCATCACCCATGTTACCGAATACCATCATCTGTACGTTAACAGCTGTTCCCCAATCACCTGGGATATCGTTCATTTTACGATAGAAAATAGCACGTTGGTTATTCCAAGAACGGAATACGGCTTCAATCGCACGGTATAATTGTTCTTTTGGATCTGCAGGGAATTCTTCATTTAATGATTCTTCATAGAATTGTTTAAAGCGTCTAGTCATCACTTTCATGTCTTCTGCATCAAGTTCTGTATCTTGTTTAACGCCTTTCGCTTCTTTCATTTCATCAATAATTTCTTCAAATTTTGCTTTGTTTAACCCCATAACAACGTCGGCAAACATTTGAATAAAACGACGATAAGAGTCATAAGCAAATCTTGGATTATTTGTTAATGCTGCAACTCCTTCAACTACTTCATCGTTAAGTCCTAAATTTAAAATGGTATCCATCATTCCTGGCATAGATGCTCTAGCACCAGATCTTACGGATACTAACAATGGGTTTTTAGGGTCCCCAAATTGTTTCCCAGCTAGTTCTTCTAGCTTCATTAAATAATCAAAAATTTCTTTACGAATGTCCTCGTTAATTGTTTCGTCATCTGCATAGTACTGATTACAAGCTTCTGTTGTGACAGTAAATCCAAATGGCACTGGCATTCCTAAATTCATCATTTCTGCAAGGTTGGCTCCTTTACCACCTAGCAATTCGCGCATGTGTTCATTTCCCTCACTGAAGAGATAAACATATTTTTTGCTCATTGTGCATTCCTCCTCTTTATGTAATCGTTTACATTTCGTGTTACTATTATAGCAAATCTTTTTGTATTTTCCTAGTCTTATTTTAAAAACATGAAATTTTTCTTATTTTTCACAAGTCAAAAAGATTTGGGATAGCCTTTCTTTCTATATTTTTAGTCTAGATAAAACAAAAGATACAGCATTACGCTGTACCTTTATGTTAGTTTTTTCCTAATAGACGGAACATGTTTTTCTTATAAACTTCTACTCCTGGTTGATTGAATGGATTGATATCCAACATGTAGCAAGTCATTGCACATGCTCTGAAGAAGAAGTAGCACATGTATCCGAATGATTCTGCACTCATATCTGGGATTGTAATCAAGATGTTTGGAACTTGTCCTGTTACTTCATGAGCTTCCAATGTACCTTTTGCGGCCATTTTATTTACCCAGTCCACAGATTTTCCTGCTAGATAATTCATATTATCTTTGTTTTCTTCATCGCTTGGGAAAGTAACATCCAACATTGGTTGATCCACTAATAAGACAGTTTCATACAATACTTTTTTACCTTCTTGGATGAATTGTCCTAATGAGTGAAGGTCTGTTGAGAATGTTGCACTTGTAGGAAGATTTCCTTTTCCTTCTTTTCCTTCGCTTTCACCAAATAACTGTTTCCACCATTCTGCTACCATAGCCATCTGTGGTTCATAAGTTACTAGCATTTCCACATTTTTATCCTGTTTTTCTAAAATTCTACGGCATACTGCATACTGATAAGCAGGGTTTGTTTCCAAATTTGGATCTGCAAAGTCTGCATATGCTTTTTTAAGTCCAGCCATAATCGCATCAATATCGATCCCTGCAACTGCGATTGGGAATAATCCCACTGGTGTAATAACAGAGAAACGTCCTCCGATGTCATCAGGAATAACGAATGTTTCATATCCTTCTGCATCTGCGATTTCTTTTAATGTTCCTCTTGCTTTATCTGTTGTTGCCACAATTCTAGTTGCAGCTTCTTTCTTTCCATACTTTTCTTCCATGAATTGTTTAATCAAACGGAAGGCTAAAGATGTTTCTGTTGTTGTCCCCGATTTAGAGATGACATTCACACATACTTCTTTATCTTTGATATAGTTCATTACTTGGGCAATGTAAGTACTTGAAAATGTATTTCCCATGAAAATCATTTCTGGTTTTTCTGTAGGATATAAACCATTCATCATTTCAATTGCAGCTCTTGCCCCTAAATAAGAACCACCAATTCCACAAACAATACAAACATCACATTTTTCACGAATTTTCTTAGCAACTTCTTTGATTCTAGAAAATTCTTCTTGATCATAATTATTAGGCCATTCTACCCAACCAACAAAGTCGTTTCCCTTTCCTGTACGGTTCATTAACTGATCATGATAAGTATTCACAATATCTTGATAATCTTTTACGTCTTCTTTTAAGAAGGCATGTGTAGTGTCTAATGTAATCATAATATTTAATCTCCTTTAACTTGTCACTTATTTGCCTCTTCAATCCATGAATCTAAACGTTCCGCAATGGACTTAAACCCTATCTCCATCACAGGTAATTCATGAATAATTTTGCGCTTGCGCATAGAACGAGCTTTTTTTGCTTCGACGGCTTTTAAAGAAAGTTTAAAGTGAGTTCCATCCTCATCGATATCTAATATCTTGACCTTGACTCGTTGATTTACTTTTACATACGTATGTACATCACGAACAAAGCATTCACTGATCTCCGATATGTGGATTAAACCATTATGACAATTATCCAAATATACAAATGCTCCATAAGGCTGAATCCCAGTAATAACTCCCTCAACCACTTCACCAACCATGTAATGCATCTACTCACCTCGTTTAGTTCTTTTCTATTATAGCATGTTTCCTTTAAAAATTAAGGCTTTTTGCCGTATTTGTGAAGAAATCAACAAAAAAAGATGCAATTAAACGTAAAAAATGAAAATGCTTTCAAATATAATAGAACTAGCTAATCATTCTTTATATGTGTTATAATAATAAACACAGAGATTTCACATTCTGATTATGAGGTGACCCAATCATGATTTCTATATATCCATTACTTGCAGCCCTTGTGGCCAACGTTTTAGCGCAAGTATTAAAACCTGTATTTTTATATTTTCGAACACAGAAGATTGATATTCATCAATGTATAGCTTGTGGTGGTTTTCCAAGTTCACATAGTTCAACGGTTAGTGCATTATCCTTAGCGGTTGGTCTAGTTGATGGCTTTGATTCCACATTATTTGCGGTTACCTGTGTATTCAGCTTTATCGTTATTTACGATGCGGCAAATGTTCGTTATTATGCTGGTCGTAACATTCAGCTGACCAAACAGTTAATCTCTGATTTAGAAGCGATGAAGGGATTGAAGTTTAACGATCCGATTTACCATGAAAGAATCAAAAGTGTACTTGGTCATAAATACATTGAAATTCTTGGTGGTGTCGTATTAGGACTTTTGGTCTCTAGCATCATGTTTGAATTGTTTAAGCTTTAGAAAGAGAGTGATTAAATTGACAACTGAAATTCAAATTCGAATGGTAATTGAAAAAATTCGTCCTTATATCCAACGCGATGGTGGAGATGTAGAATTTGTTTCTTATAACGATGGTGTTGTACAAGTTCGTTTATTAGGTGCTTGTGTTGGATGCATGTCCATCGGTGAAACATTACAAGATGGTATTCAGGCAATCCTAATGGATGAGGTACCAGAAGTAAAACGTGTCGAATTAGCAAATTAAAACCTATTTCAATCGAAATAGGTTTTTTTCTTAATATCCTAGACTTTCATCTACAAGAATCACATGGATGCGATCTTGTCGATCATATTTTAAATTGACATAGCTACAACAGATTCTCTCTTTTGTATGACAGTCTTTACAGCTTCCTAGTGTGCGACATGGAGTTCCCTTTTCTAAACGAATCGTATTTGCTGGTGCTGCGATTTGTTGAATTCGAACTTTGGCAGCTTCTTCATCGGCTACAATTTTATTATAGCCTGCAATGATGATGACCTTTTTTGGACCGTAGATCATGGCACTGACGCGATTTCCATGTCCATCCATGTTGATAATTTCACCTTCTAGGGTAATCGCATTGGCACTCGCTAAAAAACAATCGGAAAAGAAGGCACGCATCTTGTCTTCTTCAGTTTCTTTCTTTGGTGCATTTGGATTTCCATGGGCATGAAAAATAATATCACGCTGTTCCAAGTAAGAAATCACACCTAGCTCTTTTAATGTTTTAGACCCTCCATGGCTAACATGTTGTCCATCCGCAATCATCTCATCCAAAAGCTTACAGACATCTTCGCTCGTTTTCGCATGATAGGCCTTCATCCCATTTCTTTCTAATGCTTTCATGCATTGATTGATTCGTAAATCAATCACCTTATGTAAATGCTCATCCATTTGTTAATCCTCCTTATAATCCTCTTTTAATAACGCATATTCCCTTGCGTTTTCTATAATATGTGCACGTTGTCTATCACTGACTTGTTTTATAATCTTTCCAGGACAGCCCACAACCACGCTGCCATCCGGTACTTGCATATTTTCAGTGATTAACGCATTGGCCCCAATAATACAATGCTTTCCAATATGGGCACCATTTAAAATCGTTGAACCCATTCCAATCAGGGTTTCATCTTCAATGGTACATCCATGAATGATAGCCTGATGTCCAACGGTCACATAGTTTCCAATTTCAATGTGATGATCAGGATCGGTATGTAGGGTGCAATTATCTTGAATATTTGAATAGGCACCAATTTCAATACAGGCTTTATCCGCACGAACAACACTACCAAACCATACGCTTGCTTCCTTATGCAACGTAACATCCCCAATGATGGTCGCATTCTTGGCAATAAAACATCCTTCTTCTATAACGGGTGTTTTTGTTTTGTACTTCAATATCATAAAAAAAACTTCCTTTCATTGATAAAGAGTGATGAACACACTTATTCATCACTCTTTTTGTTTTTTTTCTTCGTCCTTCTTGTAATCTTCATAAAAATTCGAAAATGCACTACAAGTACTGCAGTCTCCTACACAGGGACCGCACCCCTTCTTGTTGTATTTTTTTGATAAGTGAAAACATAGGATCAATAAACCAATGACAACAAGACTTACAAGAACATCTGCTAAGTTCATATGATCACTTCCATTCTACATTATTAGTATATGTTATTTTGTAAAAAAAGTCATTAAAAAAGCATAATCCTTAAAAAAAAGAGTGTTTATACACTCTTAACAACATAAAATTGGATAACAACAAGGTGTACCACCACAGCACATGTTACAAACCATCAAGGCACAACATGCGTCCATAAATCCTCCATAGGAAGACTGCATCCCACGATAACGTGTACGTCCTTGTTGAATCTGTGCATATAGCTGTCTGTATTGTTGATTGGTTGGATCCATCTGACATGCTTTTTCGGCTGCATCTAAAGCCGCAATCTGATTTCCCATTCCATAGTTTGCATAAGCGAATAAGTAATACCAGCTTGCATCACGGTCCGTGATATTTACTAAGATGTTATAGGCTGCCTGAAATTGTCCCATGTTCAAATAGTTGACCGCTTGTTGATAATCATTGTATCCCCCATTTTGATAAGAGGACTGGCTTTGATAGAAACTATTTTGACTCCAGAAATCTTGTGAACCACCATGTTTCTTATAATCTAAAATCTGTTGATATGCGTTTTGAATCTCAATAAATTTTTCTTCTGCTCCAGGTTCCTTATTGATATCTGGATGATACTTCTTTGCCATCTTACGATAGGCACGTTTAATTTCATCCTCACTTGCATCTCTAGAAACCCCTAATATTCTATACGGATCTTGCATCTTTCTCTCCTAATCTATCTTTTTGTGTCATCTCAAATTTTGCCCACACTCCAGAATATAAAATGTTACGTAAAATATCTTGATATTCTAAAATCGGCAGCATTTCAAATGCATCACAGGAAGTCGCAATCATCATCTCAAGAATCATGCGTACACGATCCTCAAAATTCTCTTTCTTTTCTTCTTCGATCAATGGATTGAAACATCCTTTTTTCTTATCTTCTTTTAAATCATCATAGGCATCTAATAAATAGATATAACGACCTAAATAATCGCCCATCTTGCGTAAATAGGTAGACCACTCATCCTCTTTGTAACAAAGAATTTCTGCCATAAAGGCACCTGTTAACGATGAGAGTTTATCCAAATCATAATTCTTTTCGTTTTCTAATTGATGAATCTTTTGTAACGACTCTTCAATGACTTTAATCTTGTTCGGATACTTATTTTGAATACGTTGATAATGGTGATGCAGGATTCCTTGAAAGGCATGCGAAGAATACTTGTGTTCATCTAACCAGTTATCTTCACACTTCAAATAAGTTAAAACAATCGTCATATCAGCTGCATAGTGCAAATATTCGTTGTCATACATCGCTCTTTTATGTAAAGGATGTAGGATGCAGCGCTTTGTATTCGCCTTTGTCTGTGGCTCATATAAACCCGTTAAAAGCAAGGCTAAAAAGGTCATATCATAATTCAATGTCATTCTAGAAAGCTGTGAAAAGTCTTTCTTCAAACATTGGCATAAACCACAATAAAAGCTTTGATAACATTCATAATCCTTGATTTTTAACTCTGGTTGATTAATGACTACATATCCAAACATTACCGTACCTCTTTAATATTCATGTAGTATAGTTTATACTTTTCTTTTCTACTTTGCAAGACAACTTGTAAAATAACACGATTCTACATAATCAAAAAGTGAAACATTATTGTTCCACTTCTTTATTTTCTTCTGAATCGGTATGTAAATCCTGTAATACATATTCATATACTTCTTTTAATTGTTTTCCAACTTCTTTGATATCGCGTTCCTTAGCGACCTCATATCCTTTTTCCGTTAGATTTGGCAATTCATGTTCTAAGATACCGGTAATCTTTTGTTCAAATTCTTCCATCGTTGTTGCCTTGTAGATGTTTTTACCATCTTCAAACCAACCTTCGTAAATAGGAATATCACGTACAAGAGTTGGAATTTTAGCCGCCAATGCTTCCAACAAGACAATTCCTTCCGTTTCTTCATGTGTCATAAATAAGAACAAGTCTGCACCTAAATAGGCATCACGAACTTCATCTCTAGGAATATAACCTGGGAAATATAAATTGTCTAGTTTTGTTTGCACTGCTTCCTTAATATTTGCTGGTACCGTATTTAAATTTGTATAACCAAACCAAATAAATTTATACTGTGGGAAACGTTTCGCTAATTCCACGAAATCAACAATACCCTTACGTTCAATATAAAGACCAACAGACATGATGACTTTATCATCCTTAGTAAATCCATATTTTTCACGGAAACGTTTCACCGCTTCTTCATCTTGCTTATAATAATGAAGATCAATACCATTCGAAATAGCGACAATTGGTTTGTTTAAGTCATAATTTTCTAATAGGCGTTTTGAATATGGCGTTGGTGTAATAATCAAATCGGCACTACCATAACATTTGCATAGCCATGTTTTAAATACAGGAGCAACCTGATTGGATAATAGGAAGGAATTTTGAAAATCCTCCTCTGTGGAATGGGCATGGTAAATTACCTTTTTCCCCATGCGTTTTGCTTTTTTTGCCATACGATATGATTCTGGGAAAATTGTATTGATGTGAATCAAATCATAATCTTTATCCTTTGGATCGGTTGTAAAATCGACATGATTCATGCGCAATGCCTGTTGTTGGTGGATCATTGCACGGCCAACACCACTTTTAGCGATTTGTTTCTGTTTATCTGAATGCAATAGTATTTTCATTTCATCACCTACAGTACTAGTATAACATACTTCTTTCTTGTATCGTCATATATTTATAGTATTCCTATTATACTCCGTTCTTACATAAAATAAAAGCCTGTTTCCATTTCGTAAACAGGCTTCTATATGCAATCTTGGATCTTATCGAATGCTTACTTCATATTCTCCATCTACAACATCTACATAGATGGTATCTTCTTTACCAGCATTGCCTTCAATCATCTTTCGAGCAATCATCGTTTCCACATTTCGTTGGATATAACGTTTCATTGGTCTAGCACCATAGACTGGATCTACACCCTGTGTAGCGATGTTTCGATAAACGGCGTCGGATACTTCTAAATGGATATCTTTTGCCTGTAATCGACGTTGTAACTCAGAAATGAATTTATGTGCAATCTTATCTAACATATCTTCATTCAAGGCATTGAAGACAATGATTTCATCAATACGGTTGATAAATTCTGGTTTGAAGTATTTCTTCACTTCGCCTAAATATTTTTCTTCTTTATCGCCAGCTTCAAAGGCAAACTGACTACCTAAATTACTTGTCATAATCAACAAGGTATTCTTAAAGTCTACCGTTACACCTTTTGAATCGGTAATACGTCCATCATCTAAGATCTGTAACAAGACATTAAAGACGTCTGGATGTGCTTTTTCCACCTCATCGAATAAAACAATGGAATATGGATTACGACGTACCGCTTCGGTTAACTGTCCACCTTCATCATAGCCTACATATCCTGGAGGAGCTCCAATTAAACGAGCCACACTATGTTTCTCCATATATTCACTCATGTCGATACGAACAATATGTGCTTCACTATCGAATAGCTGTTCAGCCAATGCTTTGGCAACCTCAGTTTTACCAACACCCGTAGGTCCTAAGAATAAGAAACTACCGATTGGACGATTTTCATCCTGAATCTGTGCTTTACTACGCAAGATCGCATCCGTAACAAGTTCTAAGGCTTGATCCTGACCGATAACACGTTTTTGTAAAGATTCTTTTAGATGTAATAGTTTTTGACGCTCTCCTTCTACTAAACGAGATACTTCCACTCCTGTCCATCGAGAAACAATCTTGGCGATGATTTCTTCATTGACCGTCTCTTGAATCAAGGCATCCTCTTTCTTTTCCTTATTCATGGATTCTTGAATCACCTTTTCAAGATGTGGAATCGTTCCATATTGAAGTTTTGCGGCATCTTCGTAACGAGCTTCACTCTGTGCCTGTTCCAAATCTAATTTTGCCTTTTCTAAAAGCACTTTTGCATTCTTGCTTTCTTCAAGTTCTGCCTTTTCATCTTCCCATTTTGTATATAGGACATCTTTTTGTGAACGCAATTCTTCTAATTCGCTGCGAATATCAGCCAAACGTTCTTGTGATTTTTTATCTTCTTCTTTTTTCAATGCAGTTTCTTCAATTTGAAGCTGCATAATTCTTCGTTGTAACTCATCTAACTCTTGTGGCATGGATTCCATTTCTACTTTTAAGGTTGCACATGCTTCATCAATTAAGTCGATGGCTTTATCCGGTAAGAATCGATCGGTAATATATCGATTTGACATCACGGCGGCACCAACGATTGCCTCATCTAGAATTTTCACTCCATGATATGATTCAAAACGATCTTTTAAACCACGAAGAATGCTGATGGTATCTTCGACCGTTGGTTCTTGTACCGTAACACGTTGGAAACGACGTTCTAAGGCTGCATCCTTTTCGATATACTGACGATATTCATTAAAGGTAGTTGCCCCAATACAGCGCAATTCACCACGTGCTAGCATTGGTTTTAACATATTTCCCGCATCCATGCTTCCTTCCGTTTTACCAGCACCAACCAAGTTGTGGATTTCATCAATGAATAGGATGATATTTCCTTCTGCTTGTTTCACTTCTTCTAAGACCGCTTTTAATCGTTCTTCAAATTCTCCTCGATATTTAGCTCCCGCAATCAAAGAACCCATATCCAATTCGATTAATTTTTTATCTTTTAAAGAACTCGGTACATCACCCTTCATAATTCGCCAAGCAATCCCTTCGACAACCGCTGTTTTACCAACACCTGGTTCACCGATCAATACGGGATTGTTCTTTGTTTTACGAGATAAGATTTGAATGACTCTACGAATTTCATCATCACGACCAATAATAGGATCAATCTTACCATTCTTTACATCTTCAACTAAATCACGTCCATATTTACTTAACGCTTCTAAGTTGCTTTCTGCATTTGGGGTATTCATCTCTTTTCCACCACGACGTTGTAACTCTTGTTCCTTACAATCGTTTTCCTTTAGATGGAATTCTTTCACGATTTGTTTTGATATATAGGATTTATTAAATAACAAGGCAATCCATACACTTGCTACCGATAAATACGTTTCGTTTACGGAATTGCTCCATTGCTGCGCAGCATCAAAGCTCTTTAACACTTCGTTTGAAAACTGTGGATTCGCATTGGAACTACGAGCAACATGTGAGAGTTCATTATCGACGATCTCTAATGCACGTTGTTTATCAAGATTCACTCGTTTAAATAAACCATCTAATACATCATCTTCAAAAATAGCTTTCAACATTTGAATCGTATCAATATTAGGATACTGATCCGCTTTACAAAGTTCTACAGCACGCATTAACACTTGTTGTAACTTTTCACTCATTTTATCAAAGTTCATCATCTCACGCTCCTTTATTAGCACTCTTTATATCCGATTGCTAACTGTATTATAGCACAACTTTTAGCACTGTCAACATTTGAGTGCTAAATATTTTTAATTATTTAAAAGAAAAGGAACCACTACTTCTAGTCGTTCCCAATTCTATATATTCTTATTCTTCCTCTTCTTGATATTCTAAAATATCTCCTGGTTGACAATGCAGTGCTTCACAAATCGCACATAAGGTAGAAAAGCGAATCGCACTCACACGTCCATTTTTTAATTTTGATAAATTCACATTGGCGACACCCACTAGTTCGGATAATTCATTTAACGATATTTTGCGGTCCGCCATCACACGATCTAATCTCAAAATTATTTTTCCCATGAAACCAACTCCTTACAACAATCCATCCACATCTTCTTGAAGTGAAGCACCATGGATAAAGAACTGTGTTAAACAGAATACCACAATTCCCATACAGATTCCATATAGATTAACACTTGTTTCTACTGCATCTTGACCAAGTACTAGACGCGTAATCACGCTCATGATCAATCCAACGACAGGAACCGCAATGGAAAAGATACCAACCTCTTTTAACATGCGAATACAATCTTTTTGAAATGGAGATCCTTCTTTCGACTTTTTAATCATCAGATGCATATTGCGAAAGACCATGGCCATCAAAATTAAGATGATAACGGCTCCAATACCAAATAGGAATAAAGCGGTAGGATCGATGGTTCCCTGAGTTACAGGAAGCACCATTTCAAATCCGTATACATCAACTGGAGCACCATAGCCTTCAATTGGTGTGATACCTACAAAATACTTCACAATAGATGGTGCAGTAAGCGTACATACGGTAGCTGCAGCCATAATGATTGCTGCTACCCAGTGAAAAATCTCGACGATCTTTGTAATGACTTCTCCGATTCTTAATACATTGTTGTTTTCCATATAAACATCCTCCTTAAATTAAATATTTAACGTTTATCGTTAAACTTATAATAATACTCATCATTCCATTTGTCAATACTTTTTTTAACGTTTATCATTAAATATTTATCATATTATATACATTTTATATCTTATTATATAAAAAAATGGCATCTAAGCATAGGCCTAGACACCACTTTTTATAATATGTTTATGTAATTATGCTACTAAAGCTTTTCCTAATTCAGCTAATTCAGCTTCTACAGATGGATCAGGTGCACCATTGCAAGTAACAGGATCGCTAACCATTACGCATCCGTTGCTTTCGCAATCGTCATTCCAGTTACGCATCCATTCTCCATCACCCCAACCGAATGATCCGAATAATGCAACTTTTTTACCATTTAAAGAACCTTTAACTTCTTCAAACATTGGTTCGAATTCAGTTTCTTCTAATTGTTCAGCTCCCATTGATGGGCATCCAAATGCGATACCATCATAGTTTTCTACTAATCCTGAGTTGAATTCAGCAGCAGTTAAAACATCTACTTCATTTCCTGATTCTGTAACTCCAGCAGCAACTGCGTTAGCCATTGCTTCTGTATTACCTGTTCCACTCCAATAAACAACTGCAAATCTTGACATAATCATTTCCTCCTATTTGCTTACTATATAGCTACAGCTAATTGCGGTACGGATATTCCGTGTGCAAAAAGTTTTTTACAATACGATGTACATGTGTCATATACATTAAATTTTTTCTTGGCATGTACTGGGTTTCCGTAAACCTTCCAATATCCACAGCATGTACAATTACGCCCTTCGTTTTCAATAAAGCCAATCACATCATCCAAAGGATATCCTAAAAAGATTCCAATCTCATGTGGGAAATCTTCCTGTAAGCATAAACGTTCTGACAACGTCTGTAACATGCCTTCTACAGAATCTTCACCATCATATCCATTGCGAAGCAAGAATGCTTTCACATTTTCATCCTGTAAAATTGGGACCAATAGTTTTTTACGGTAGACATAAATCAAGTAAGAATCCGACTTGCAACATTTTTTTAAGATAACGATACGGATTCCAAAGGACTGCAATTTATGGTTAAAGTGATCCACTTCATCGAATACATCTTCTCCATCAATAACACTATAGCGGAATAAGCTAGCAGCCTTGACACCCATCAATGTTGGTGCACAAATTTCTACTAACAATGCTTCAAATGTCCATACCATGATTCGTCTGCCTCCTTTTATGTTAGCTTTATCTAACTAGAGCTGTAAAAAAAATGAATTTTCCTCTTTCTTCACCTGTACCAAGTTAGCTTTAACTAACAAAGTTATATCATTTCTTGCTTATAAAGTCAAGATATTTTTCTTATTTCTGGTACACAGAAACAAGAAAAAAGAAAGTGATATGCACTTTCCTTTTTGACTTATTTTAGAATTTCGTATAGCTGCGCAACATCTTTTTTACCAAAGAATACATCTTGATCATCGATAATCATAGCAGGAACACTCATGATCTTATATTTTTCTTTTAATTCTTTGTAGTGTGCAAAGTCAAAGACTTCCACTTCGATGTTTTTATTTTCTAACGCAATACGATTGCTTGCCATAACAAGTTCTGGACACATTGTACAAGATAATGACACCACAACTTTTACTTTATGTGGTTTGTCCATTTCTTGAATTGCTTTTAATAGCGCTTCATCCATCGGTTGTTTTGGACCAGCCGCATTATAAATTGCGATAATAAATGAGTTGAATTCATGACCACCTGGAACCGCATGGAAACATACGCGTAGATATTCTTTCTCTGCGTTGTATATGGATATACCTGCCTCTGGTTGAGATGGTACGATTTCATAGCTTAAATAAGAGCTTAACGGACATAGTTCATCCACAAAGTTTTTCATCTCTTCTGCTAGAGAAGAACCATTATCGGATACAGAAAGAACCACAGGTTTTGTCAAACGATCAAAAATAGGTGCAAGTTTTTCTTTAATTTCTTGGCTAATGAATGCACCATCTGCTTGAGGAGCTGCTTCTTTCTTTTCTTCTTTGACTTCTTTAACGACTAATTTTTTCGTTTCAACTTCTAGTTCTTTCACAACATCTGGAATGTATTTTTCCAAAGATGTAGCGGCAACGGCACCATCGGATACAGCGGTAACTACCTGACGTAAATTTTTCACGCAGACATCCCCTGCACCATAGACACCATCAAGACTAGTCTTTTGGTTGATATCGGTAATTAAATTACCTGCTGGATTACATTCCACCTGATCTTTGAATAAATCACTAGCTGGTTGATATCCGGCAAATACGAAGATTCCAAAGCTTTCCTGTCCCTCTGGACGATAAGTCCATTCTTCCTTTGTGACATTGTTTCTAAATGTTGCCTCACGCAACATAGAATCTCCTTTTGCGGAAATGATTTCTGTATTGAAATGCACTTCAATACCTGGATGTGCTTTTACTTTATCCGCAATGGTCTGTGCACATGTGAATTCTTCACCACGTACCATAACCGTTACCTTACGAGCGTATTTTGTTAAGAACATCGCTTCTTCTGCAGCGGCAAATCCACCACCGATGACAAAGACATCCATGCCTGTAAAGAATTCACCATCACAAGTTGCACAATAAGCAACACCATGTCCTTGGAATTCTTTTTCTCCTTCAAATCCAATCTTACGTGGACTTGAACCAGTTGCTAAGATGACACCAACAGATTGATACGTTCCTTTATCCGTAACAATTGTTTTTAATTTTTCATTCAATGTAACTTCTTTAACATTTGCAGATAAGAATTCAGCACCAAAATTCTGCGCTTGAATACGCATTTGTTCTGTTAATTCTGTACCACTTGTTTTAATAACACCTGGAAAGTTTACAACTTCTGATGTAATTGTGATCTGTCCGCCAAACTTTTCTTTTTCAATCACAAGAACAGAAAACTTTGCACGTGCCATATAAATAGCGGCAGAGAGTCCCGCAGGACCTCCACCGATTATAATTGCATCATAAATTTGATTCATTTTAGATCATTCCTACTAAATCAAAAGAAGGTTTTAAAGTTTCTTCTCCTGGTTTCCATTTGGCAGGACATACTTCATCACCATGTTCGTGAACGAATTGGCTAGCTTGTACACGACGGAATAATTCATCTGCGTTACGTCCAACATTACCAGCGATTACTTCATACATAACAACTTTTCCTTCTGGGTTGATGATGAAGCTTCCACGTTCAGCTAATCCATCAGCTTCAATATAAACATCTAAGTCTTTAGCTAAAGCTGCAGTTGGATCTGCTAACATTGGATATGTAATTTTTGCGATTGTTTTTGATGATTCGTGCCATGCTTTATGTACGAAGTGAGTATCGCAAGATACAGAGTAGATTTCACATCCGATTTTTTTAAATTCATCATATTTGTTTGCTAAGTCTTCTAATTCAGTTGGACATACAAATGTAAAGTCTGCTGGATAGAAGAATAAAACACTCCATTTTCCTAATAAATCTTCTTTTGTTACTGTTTTGAATTCGTTTCCTACGTAAGCTTGTACGCTGAAATCACTGATTTCTTTACCGATTAATGACATAATAATTACCTCTTTCTTTCTATATTAATCTTCTTTAATAATGTCTAAGCTATTGATCATCCAGATCATTTTTGCATATTCTTTCATGTAGTCATCCATCAATGCAGAGATGACATAATTTTCTTGAGCATCTGCCTCTTTTTTAATTGCTTTGACACTATTTAGTAAATACCCAAAGTCTTTATGAACTTCTCTGAAGATGTCTTTTGATTTGATTGCTTCCATTTTTGCTTCTTTAATCTGACTTACTTCTAAGAAGTCTTTTAAGGATCCCAATGGTTTTTCGTTCAACATCAAGATGTTTTCTGCTACTTCATCAATGGCACCATTAATTCCGTTATATAATTCTTCTAATTTCGCATGAGCAACAAAGAAATCTTTGCCCTTTACATACCAGTGGAAATTTTGTAATTTATGATATTCCACTACTAAGTCTGCTAAATACTGATTTAATAATTTATCCATAGTTATTTCCTCCTGTCTTTTTAACTATTTATAT
>SAMEA104404106__coassemble_899_pt1 | contig 26240 bp, 27 predicted proteins | sample SAMEA104404106__metabat2_high_PE_075 | metagenome-assembled genome bin SAMEA104404106 (sample SAMEA104404106) | Balaenoptera acutorostrata
AAATGGAGGTGTCTATTATAAACAAGAGAGTTATTCCTAACAATGTAAACGACGATTTAGTAAATGAAAAAATTAAATTCAAGGAAGTCATGCTAATTGATGCAAATGGCGAAAAACTTGGAGTTAAAATGCGTCGTGAAGCTTTAGAGATTGCATATAATCAGGAATTAGATTTATTATGTGTTGCTCCTAAAGCACAACCACCTGTATGTAAAGTGTTGGATTATGGTAAATATCACTTTGAACAGCAGAAGAAAGCAAAAGAAGCGAAAAAGAAACAACATGTTACTGAGGTAAAACCAATTCGATTGTCACCGGTTATTGACCGTCATGACTTTGAAACAAAAATGCGTCATGCACGTAAATGGATTGAGAATGGCATGAAAGTCAAAGTAGATATGCGTTTTCGTGGACGTTTAATTACTCGACTAGAAGTTGGTAAAAAAATTATGAATAGCTTCACTGAAGAAATATCTGATATCGCAGTTATCGAAAAGAAACCAAATATGGAAGGTAACACGATGTCTTGTGTTTTGGCACCAAAGAAGAAATAGTTATTTATAGGAGGTACTACTTATGCCAAAGATGAAATCACATAGAGGATTAGCAAAACGTATTAAAACAACTGGTTCTGGAAAATTAAAAAGAAGTCACGCTTATACTTCTCACCGTTTCCACGGTAAAACACAAAAACAGAAACGTCATTTAAGAAAAGCATCTACAGTTCATAATACAGATTACAATCGTATTAAACAGATGCTTGTGAAATAAGATAGGAGGATATACACATGGCTAGAGTTAAAGGTGGATATACAACACGTCAAAGAAGAAAAAAAGTTTTAAAATTAGCAAAAGGTTACTATGGAGCAAAACACTTATTATATAAAACTGCTCACGAACAAGTAATGCACTCATTAAAATATGCATATAACGATCGTAGAGATTTAAAAAATGATATGCGTAAATTATGGATTGCACGTATCAATGCTGCTGCAAGAATGAATGATATCTCTTATTCAAGATTAATGCACGGATTGAAATTAGCTAACGTTACAATCAACCGTAAAATGTTATCTGAAATTGCAATTCACGATGAAAAAGGATTCACAAAAATTGTTGAAACTGCAAAAGCTGCATTGGAGAAAGCTGCTGCTTAATTGAGGTTAGCTAGATGACAGAAACACGACATACGTTAAATGAACTTTTAGTAGATTTATTTAATTTCATCTTACTGATTGAAGAAAAGAATTTACATGACAAGGGTGTTAAACTATCCATGACAGAAGTTCATATTTTAGAAGCAATCGATAAGAGCTCTTCTAAGATGATGTCAGCAGTCGCAAAGCGATTGATGGTTACGCAAGGAACATTGACCGTCTCTACGAACAAATTGGTAAAGAAGGGTTATGTTTCACGCTGTAAAGATGAAAACGACAAACGTATCGTTCGTTTACAATTAACAGAGAAAGCAGACTATGTTCTTGATGTTCATAACTCTTTCCATGCAGACATGATTGATCGTTTGTTGAATGAATTAGAACTCGATAAAGAATATGAATTGATTTCTTCGTTAAGAAATCTAATGGACTTTTTTAAATCAAATTATGATTTATAACCTGAGAACTTATGTTTTCAGGTTTTTTTATGTCCATTGTACAGTTTTGTGCTATACTATAGGTAACAAGTTAATACAGAGAAAAGAGAGAGCGAGATGAGAGATGAAACAGGGTACCTGTTTTTCATGTCGCTTTTTTTGTGCGAAAGGGAAAGGAGTTTATATGAAACGCGTCGTAATTATTGGGGCTGGTATTGTTGGCGCATTTTTGGCTTATGATCTTGCCCATTATCAGGATGTAGAAGTTCTTGTATTAGAAAAACATAATGATGTATGTGCAGAGACCTCAAAGGCAAATAGTGCGATTGTTCATGCTGGTTATGATCCAGAGGATGGAACGAAAAAGGCTATTTTAAACAAGCGAGGAGCGGATTTGTATCCAGCTATCTGTAAGGAGCTACATTGTGATTTTAAACGTTGTGGAGCGTTTGTGGTAGCGAAGAATCAAGAAGAGGAAAAGGTTTTAGATAAATTATATCAACAAGGTATTAAAAGAGGTGTATCTATTTCGTATGTAGATGAAATACAGTTGCATCAAATGGAACCTAATTTACAAGATACGCTTAAAAAGGGGTTGTGGGTTCCAGATACGGCCATTATCAGTCCATGGAAAGTATGCGAAGCTTTATTTGAGGAAGCAATTTTAAATGGTGCAAGTCTTCATCTAGAAGAGGCAGTTATCAAAATTGAGGAACACGATTCTAGTTATTGTGTTCATACGAATAAACATCATTATACTTGTGACTACGTCATTAATGCAGCGGGCTTATCTTCAGCCTATATCATGAATTTAATCGAAGAGGAGCCATTGTTTACCATTACACCAAAACGTGGTCAGTATTATGTTTTATCAAAACAAGCTAAGGACTTTGTAAAACATATTATTTATCCTGCACCATCAAAGGTTGGAAAAGGGGTATTAGCACTACCAACCAGTGATGGAAATATTTTATTAGGTCCTACTAGTGAAGTCTTACAGGAAGCAAATATGGGAACGACAACAGCTGGTTTAGAAGATATAAAAACAAAATTATCGCTCACGATGAAGAATGTACCTTATCAATATACCATTCATACGTATAGTGGTTGTAGACCATTAGGCAATCATAATGATTTCTATATCGAAGAATCGAAACGTCACCCAGGATTTATCCATCTTGGTTGTATTGATTCGCCAGGTTTAGCAAGTGCACCTGCAATTAGTGAATATGTCATTCAAACATTTTTAGAACCGAAGGGAATTCATCAGCGTAAATCAGCTTGGATGAATAGAGAAAAGCCAATTGTATTAAAGGAATGTACAAGTGATGAAAAACAAGCACTGTGCAAGGCTTATCCTGCATATGGTCATATGGTTTGTTTCTGTGAACAAATTAGTGAACAAGAAGTGATCAATTGTATTCATAAACCTTGTGGTGCAACGAGTATTCAAGGCGTGAAGATGCGTGTAAGACCGGGCATGGGGAAATGTCAGGGTGGATATTGCGAAGTTGAAATCGCCAAAATATTAGCAAAAGAGTTACAGCTTCCATTAGAGGAAGTACCATATTATGAAACGACTTATTATCACAACGCAAAGGAGGATGCAGAATGAAAGAAGTAGATCTGTTAATCATTGGTGGTGGTAGTGCTGGTTTAAGTGCAGCATTAGAGGCAAAACACTTAGGAGTAAAGCATATATTGATTGTAGAGCGTGCACAGGAATTAGGAGGCATTTTACAACAATGCATTCATAATGGGTTTGGTCTTCAGACCTTCCATGAAGAATTAAGTGGTCCAATGTATGCACAACGATTTATACAGGCCTGTATGGAAGAACATATCCCCTATCAATTGGAAAGTGATGTGTTATGCATTCATCCCGATGGTGTTGTGGATTATGTAAATCCTAGAGAAGGGTATGTGAGTGTACATGCGAAGGCCATTGTGCTAGCTTGCGGATGTTATGAACGAACTCGTGGAGCGATTCAAATTCCTGGACAGCGATTACCGGGTGTCTATACGGCAGGCAGTGCACAGCGATTTTTAAACTTAGAAAATATTTTAGTAGGGAAACGTGTCTTTATTTTAGGTAGTGGAGATATTGGCTTGATTATGGCAAGACGAATGACATTAGAAGGTGCAACAGTATGTGGAGTTGCCGAAATTATGCCATATTCCAATGGATTAAATCGTAATATTGTACAATGTTTAAAGGATTTTGATATTCCTTTATATTTATCTCATACCGTTGTTGATATTCAAGGAAAGGATCATGTTGAAAAAGTCGTGATTGCACAAGTTGATGAACAGCGTAAGGTTATGGTCAATACGGAAAAGAGTTTTGATGTTGATACCTTATTGTTGTCTATTGGATTAATTCCTGAAATGTCATTGACGGAGGATTTAGATGTTATGATTGATCCACGTACCAAAGGGGCTATGGTCAATGAATATTATCAAACCAGTATGCCACATATATATGCCTGTGGAAATGCATTGCATGTTCATGATGTTGTCGATTTTGTAACCATGGAAGCCAAAGAAATGGCGGCCTGTGTGGCACAAGATTTACAGGGACAGATTCGTATAGAAGAGGAGATGGAAACGTATGCTGGAGATGGCGTATCCTATGTCTTACCACAAAGAATCTCAAGAAAACCGAAGAAAGACATCACTTTCTGTTTGCGTGTTAAAAAACCAAGCAAGAATTGTGATTTAGTATTTAAAACAAAGGATGAAATTATTAAAAAGATCTATAAGCCCTATGTATTGCCATCTGAAATGATACGTGTACATATGAAAAAAGATGCGTTACAAGCATTACAGGAGCCCTTAACAGTGGAGGTGGTGCAACGATGAAAAAAGAATTTGATTGCATTGTTTGTCCAATGTCTTGTCATTTAATCGCAGAACAACAGCAACAAGAAATCAAAGTGTATGGCAATCGCTGTCCAAGAGGGGCAGCATTTGCGAAACAGGAAATGATTGAACCAATGCGTATGTTTACTTCAACAGTTCGAATTCAAGATGCACTTTATCCCTTATTACCTGTGATTACCTCACAATCGATTCCAAAAACAAAGCTATTTGAAGTGATTGCGGTGTGTAAAGCACTTCATGTACAAGCACCGATTGAAGCAAATGAAATTCTTGTGAAAAATGTGGCTGGTACAAATGCAGATTTACTTGCATCTCGCTCCATGGAAAGAAGGTATGTGGATGAAACAAACAGTATTGCCTGTGATTGATAGTTTTACGCTATTAAAACGATTTTTCAATACCTCTTTAACCTGGTGTATCGTTATGGATTTTCATATGAACACCATAGCAGAGGTCATAAAAGAAATTCATCAACATCAGCGAAAGGTGATCATTCATATGGATCTTATTCATGGTTTAGCGAATGATCAATATGGTGCTCAGTACATGTGTCAAACGTTACATGTGGATGGAATCATCTCTACCAAGGCAAAAACAATTGAGGCAGCGAAACAAAATCATTGTGTTTCTATTCTTAGAACCTTTATGATTGATTCTAGATCGTTGCAGCGATCTTTACAATTAGCCAACCAAGTAAGACCGGATTATATTGAAGTATTACCTGCTATGTTGCCAGGTATTGTTTCACGAATTTCTAAGGATTGTTCGATTCCAGTTATCGGTGGTGGCTTAATTACGAGTAAAGAAGATAAGAATCACTGTTTACAAGAAGGAATGATCGCAGTATCATGTAGTCGTGTTGAATTATGGGAAGTGTAAAAGATGAAAAAAGCATTAGTTTTAGGTGGTGGAGGTAGTAAGGGAGCCTACGAATTAGGTGTCTGGAAAGCCTTGAATGAATTGCATATGACATTTGATTTGGTTTGTGGTACTAGCATTGGTGCTATGAATGGTGTTTTATATGCACAAAAGGATTATGAGAAGGCATATCATCTATGGATGACGATTGAAGTTGATGATGTGTTTACACATGGTGTTAGTTTTGATATGGATCTTGATTTACTCTTATCGCAAAAAGAAAAATATGGCGATTTAATGAGTAGTTATATCAAACATAAAGGAGTGAATATTCAACCATTCATTGATACAATCACTCCGCTCTTTGATGCCGAAAAGTTTTTTCAAAGCGATATTGATTATGCCTGTATGACCTATAATTTTACAAAAGGGAAGGCGGAGGCTTTTTCGAAAAAGGATATGAGAGCGGATAATGTTTTGGATTATGTTTTGGCAAGTGGTTCTTGTTTTCCTGCATTTCCAATGAAAGAAATTGATCATGAGTATTATATCGATGGTGGTTATTCAGATAATGTGCCGGTTGCGTTAGCAAAAAAGTTAGGTGCGGATGTGGTTGTTGCCGTTGATTTAAAGCCGATTGAACATAAGCAATTGCATGAAGATGAAAAAAATGTTTTATATATTCAGCCCTATGTATCACTGGGAAGTTTCTTATTGTTTGATCGAGATCGTATAAAGAGAAATATGCAATTGGGTTATCAGGATACATTAAAAAAACTTGGTCAATTCTATGGGACAATCTACACCTTTTCGAAGAATGATAAACATCTAATTGAACAATTAAATGCTTATCTGCAAAATTCAGTTGATCATATGTATGAATTTTTAAACGATGATGAATTGCCACTAGTGATTGAAAAAGTAAGAGATTTTCGTAATCAACAGTATTTAAAGCCCTATGAAGGCTATGACTATCCCTATGTCGCAATGATTGAAGACGTGGCCTGGATGCTTGAATTAACAGACATTGGCATTTGGAACTTTGAACGCTTTGTTAAAACTGTGTACACAAAGTTACAGGAACGCTCTTTGATCCTTTCGAATATCCAATTGAGTGTAAGTGGATTAAAAGATTTCATCATCGAATTAAAAAATAAAAGTGAATTGGAATGTATTTGTTTTATTTTCCAATTCATCATGGATACTAGTATGGATGAACGGGAACGAGAAAAAGGTTTACATGCCTTGCGTTTAGTATTCAATGATAGTTTTGCGAAGGCTTGTTGCATATATGCATATGCAGTGAAAATGCAACAAGATTAAAATGTTGTCTATTTATAAAAGTAACTATCACACAACATTTTCGGTATATGATATACTATACTAGAAAGGTGTGAACGTCTATGAAGTATCCGTTTTTTGATAAAGATACATTTGAAAAAATAAAACCTTGGTTTCTTCTATCTTGCATGATCATGATTGTAGGTTTTGTTTTATGGCATATAAAAGGTGTAGCATCCGCTATTTATTTTGTGATTGATTTATTTCGATCCTTGATTTATGCGATTATGTTTGCCTATATATTAAATATTCCAATGAAACATATTGAATCCTTTTTAATCAATCATACAAAAGAGGATTCTCTTATTTATAAGATGAAACGAATCATCTCTATGTTTTTAACGTTCTTTTTAGCAGGTTTATTGATTGTGACAATCAGTAGTATCATATTGCCAAGCATCATTGATTCCTTGATTCAGTTGATGCAAAACTTAACATCTTTTTTCCTTAGCATTGTGCGAAACATCGATGCGATTTTAGCTTACATGAATATTGAATTCCGTGTTCAAGATCTTGCACAAGTAGAGAAATTTTTGCATATGCCATGGGAGAGCATTGTTAGTAATACGGTTAATTTTCTATCGGGAAGTGCAACTGGTCTTGTATCCGGTGCACAAACCTTTATTTCAACATTTACCTTAGGATTTACAAGCTTTATGTTCTCTTTATATCTACTAAGTGGTAAAGAGAATTATATTCGTCAATTGCGTAAGGTAAGTGTAGCGTGGTTTGGATACAAGCGCTCAAAATCATTGTTTAATTATGCGCATCGTGTGAATTTAGTGTTTTCTAAATTTATTGGTGGGCAATTGACAGAGGCATGTATCTTATGGATTTTGTATTATGTGTTAATGCGTTTATTCCATTTCCCATATGCAGAATTAATATGTACATTGATTGCTTTATTCTCCTTTGTCCCGGTATTTGGTCCAATGTTTGCGATGCTTGTTGGTGCTATTATGATGTTATCCATTGATCCAATGCAAAGTTTATGGTTTATCGTGTTCTATCAAGTAGTAAGCTATTTTGAAGATAATATCATTTATCCAAGAGTAGTAGGGAATTCGGTTGGTCTACCTGGACTCTGGGTATTGTTGTGTATCTTTATCTTTGGTAACCTATGGGGAATCTTAGGTATGGTTTTAGCGGTACCAACAACGGCCTGTGCCTATATCTTCTTTAGTGAATATATTAATAAAAAATTAGAAAAAGAACATCTACGTATCCAAGGGGATACCGTTGTGTATGATGAAGAAAAAGAAAAAATGACTGAGTGATCAACGCTCAGTCATTTCTTTTTTAGTCTTTTGTGATTAATTCTAAGTTATCTAAATAGTCACTTTCAAATGCTAATTTCTTCGCAGCATCATTTGTATATTTTTTTACAAGTGCACTTGATTTAATTACCGGTTGTAAGGTTCCAGCTCCAGCTACACAACCACCAGGGCAGGCCATACCTTCTAATAAGTAACCATTGCGTTTACCAGCTTTCGCAAGCATCAACATTGTTCTACAGTTCTTCAATCCTTCTGCAGAGTCAATTAAGACTTCCATATCTGGATGATCTTTTTGAATACATTGTTTCACGGCATTTGCGACACCACCACTAACCGCAAATCCACGTCCATTCGCAGTACCATCCGTAAATGGCTCATCGACGGTTGCCTGTTCAAGGTTGATATCTTTTGCTTCAAACATTCCCATAACTTCCTCAAATGTTAAAACAAAGTCGATATCACTTCGAATACTTTTTCTACTTGCCTCTAATTTTTTTGCCGCACATGGACCAATGAATACAACTTTTGCATCTGGTTTTTGCTTTTTAATCAAACGACCCGTTAATACCATTGGTGTTAATGCCATGGAGATATATGGTGTAAAATTAGGGAATAGCTTTTTAGCCATTACAGACCAAGCAGGACAACAAGAAGTTGCCATAAATGGTTGTTTTTCAGGAACTTTATCCAAAAAGTCCTCAGCTTCTTCTACCGTACATAAGTCAGCACCGATTGCGACTTCTACAACATCGGCAAATCCTAATTCTTTTAAAGCACCCTTTACTTTTTCTGGAGTAACTTTTGGACCGAATTGTCCGACAAAGGCAGGCGCAATTGCCGCAATGACTTCTTTTCCAGTTTTCATCGCATGAATGGTTTGGAAAATTTGTCCTTTGTCAACGATGGCACCAAATGGACAGTTAACTAAGCACATACCACAAGAAACACATTTGTCATAATTGATTTCGGCACGACCGAATTCATCACTACCAATTGCATCCATTCCACAGCTTTTCGCACATGGACGTTCCAATTTATTGATGGCACCATAAGGACAAACATCCATACAGCGTCCACATTTAATACATTTGTCTTGGTCAATTACCGAACGACCGTTAATAATAGAAATGGCATCTTTTGGACATACTTCCTTACAAGGGTGAGCCAAACATCCTTGACAAGTGTCGGTTACAAAAATCTTTTTTTCAGGGCATGCGTTACATGCAAATTTAATAATGTTGATCAATGGATCATCATAGTATTTTTCAGCGATTGCACTTTCCTCAATACCATCGCTTAATGGTGCATGTTCATCCATTTTACGTAATGGTAAACCAATACCTAAACGTAAGCGTTCCCCAATAATTGCACGCTCTAAAAAGATGCTATCACGATATTTTGCTTGTTCGCCAGGCAAAATTTTAAATGGCAGTGCTTCAATCTTAGATTTATAGTCACCGCCTTCATACGCTAACCTAGCTATTTCAGTAAATACTTTTCTACGAATATCCGTAACTGAATTGTAAATTCCTCTCATACTTTTACCTTATTATCAAGTTGGGTTAGTACATGATAATACTTCCTTTCCGCAAAGTTTCTTTGCAAATCTTATCAAAAGAATCCCTGTAAAAAGCAACCACTCTTTTTATAGGGACATGAAGGGTATTCTTCATAGCTTTATTATACTGTATTTTTTCATGATTTGTAACAAAAAAAAGACGGATTTTCATCCGTCTTATGATTATTCGATATTATTTGAATAATTCTTCTTGGTGAGATGCAAAGCAATATTCATCAATTGTATTCATGATACGATCTTTGATTAATGCTTCAGGATCGTTTTCTAATACACCTTCGCGAACTTTAGTGTATTGGATAGGCATGAATTGTGATAATGAAGCTAATGATACACCATCTTTACGTAAGTTAGCGATCATTTTTTCTCTAGCAGCTACAACCTTTTCATTTGGCATGTAGTAACGGCTACGATCTGAGAAACTGAATTTACGTTTGAACCATAATTCATTATCGTTTCCATGGTAGTGTTTAGCCCAGTTTTTAGGTTCTGCTAACATAGCTTCTTCTAATACATCGATGAAGTGAGATTTTTCTTCTTCTCTTCCGTGGAATTGAGCATCTTCCATGTATGCTAATGCGAATAATGCTTCACGCATACCGTAAGTCATACCTGGACCTACTTTAAGGATTCCTACACCATCTTCAACTAATTCACGTAATTTGAATTTAGTTTGGTAGTCAGTTGAGTGACCTTCGAATACTAGGTTAGGGAAGTCTTTGATAGAAGCCATTAAGTCTTTTGCTTTTTCGCGGTCGTATTCTGTACATCCAGCGTCTTTTTCTTCAACACCTGGTTGAACTACTACTGCGATAACGTCTTTCCAAGTTTCTTCTAATCCTTGAGCTTTGAAAGCAGCTTCGAATGCAGCAACTGTTGCTTTGAAGTCTTCAACACGAGTTACTTGCATACCAGCAGCTGGGTCTTGAGCTCCACCAGGGATAGGTACTTCACTACCTACGATGTAAACTGGACGGATTGCATCTGGGTTAGTTTTTAATAATTCTTGGTATGTGTCTTCACAAACACGAGCTAAGTCAGCACCACGACGAGCGATGATTTCATCACTTAAACGTACGTTTGGATCATCTGATGCAACTTTCATACTAGTGTCGATATGGATTTTTGTGAATCCTGCTGCTACATAGCAACGAACTAATTCACGAGACATTTCCATAGCTACGTCTTCATTGTTAGAAGCGAAAGTTAAAGGTCCTAAGTGGTCTCCACCTAAGAAGATACGATCTTTAGATAAACCTACTTTTTCGGCTTTTTCCATGACAAAGTTCATGAAGTCTTGAGGTTTCATACCTGTATAACCACCATTTTGGTCAACCTGGTTAGCTGTTGCTTCGATTAATACACATGAATCATCACGTTTTGCAGCTTCTAGTGCAGCTTCGATAACATATTCGTTTGCACTACAGCAAGAATAAATTCCTACTGGCTGTCCTGCTTTTTGTTTTACTACAATTTGTTTCAATGGATTTGCATTTGGCATTGTAAAACCCTCCTTCTCTTACTTAAAATTATAGCACTTTTTATCAGAAAGTAAACGAATACATACTTCTATGTTAGATGTTGTAAACAATTTATTAAAAAATGCAAACATTTTATATAAAAGAGGTCCTTTTATAAGAGTGTTTGCATATCATTTGGCATTGGACAATGAATCGTTATGGATTCTTGTTTGATAGGATGATAGAAGGTTAATGTCGATGCATGAAGGGCATGACGAGAAATATAGGTCCTTTTTGTACCATATAAAGCGTCGGAAAGCAGAGGATGCTTGATACTTTGTAGATGTATGCGGATTTGATGCGTACGGCCCGTAAATAAACGAGCATGTACCCAAGTGTAAGTCTTATATTGTTTAATGACGCGAATTTCGGTTTTGGCTTCTTTTCCGGTAGAAGAAATTCGCATTTTTTTTGATTCATGTCGATCTTTACCGATTGGCTTATTGATGATTTGTTTTTTCTGCTTGATGATACCCTCACAGATGGCTTCATATTCACGATGAATCTTCTTTTCTTTTAGCATTTGATCAAACCATGGCTGAAAGAATGGAATTTTACAAAATAAGACAAGACCGCTTGTTTCATAGTCTAATCGATGAATGGGGCGAACAGGGCAATCATATCCTTCAAGGATATAGTATCCTTGTACCTGATTCGATAAGGTATGGGACGTATTTACTCCATCGCTATGAACAAGCATACCACTTGGTTTATTTACAATTAATACAAGATCATCTTCATATTGAACAGAAAGATCGGTAAAATCCGCATCAATCAAATCGTAATCTGCATTAGAAAGGAGTATTTGTATTTGATCTCCTTTTTTTAAAGGACAATTTTGTGTGCATGTTTTTTGATTTACTTTCACTTTTTTATCCTTATATAGGATGTATCGATTTTTTCTGCTTTGGTAATAGAAATCAAAAATATCATCGAGTTGACAATCCTGTTCAACTTTTATTGTAAAAAGAGATCCCTGCATACTTGTTTTCATCTCATCGCCTCACTTCTAATACTCTGTTAGGGTATCATATATTTTCGCATTTTAAAAGAAACAAATAAAATAAAAATTGTTTGAGCAATATATTTTATATTTTTATCATTCGGTGCTATACTAATACTGTAATCAGTTATTAGAAGTGGAAATAAGAGGTAAAAAACCTTAGGAGGAAAACACTATGAAATTATTAAAATGTCCAATTTGTGGAAATATTGCTGAATTGATTGAAGATAGAGGAGTTCCTGTAATGTGCTGCGGTAAACCAATGGTTGAATTAAAAGCAAACACTACAGATGGAGCTGTTGAAAAACACGTACCAGTTGCTGAAATCGCTGATGGTAAATTAACTGTTAAAGTTGGTTCTGTTGCTCACCCTATGTTAGCAGAACACTACATCACTATGATCGTTGTTGAAATGGGTGATCAAGTATTACGTGCAAACTTAAAACCAGGTGCTGCACCAGAAGCTGTATTTAACTTAGGTGATTACAAAGGTACTGTAAATGTTTACGAATTCTGTAACTTACACGGATGGTGGAAAACAGAAATCGAAGCTTAATAAATGCCTAGATTAGGATGGACTGCAGTTCATCCTTTTTTTATTGAACGATTGTTAAAAATTTTATATAATTGAAAAAAATAAGAGAAGGAGATTCTATCATGTCAACAAAATTAGAAGTATGCTGTGGAAGTTATCAAGATGTTGTTTCTGCCTATAAAGGACATGCAGATCGTGTAGAGTTAAATTCAGCATTGCATATGGGCGGGTTAACACCTTCACTAGCAACCTTAATCAAGGCTAAAAAGATGTGTTCAATTCCAATCATTTGTATGACGCGTGTACGTGGTGCAGGTTTTTGTTTTAATGATGAGGAAAAAGAAATTATGTATGAGGATGCTAAGCTGATGTTAGAACATGGTGCAGATGGCATTGCATTTGGGTATTTAACAGACCAAAGAACAATTGATGTAACAGAAACCAAAAAAATGGTGGAGTTGATTCATTCCTATCACAAAGAAGCGGTATTTCATCGTGCATTTGATTGTGTAATGGATATGGATGAGGCCATTCAAGTTTTGATTTCCTTGGGTGTTGATCGTATTTTAACGAGTGGATTAAAACATACTGTCGTTGAAGGTACTATGAATTTAGCGTATTTACAACAACGTTATGGCAATCAAATTGAAATTCTAGCAGGTTGTGGAGTGAATGAAGAAAATGTAGAGAAATTAGTAGCAGATACAGGAGTAAACCAAGTGCATTCTTCCTGCAAAGGATGGCAAAGTGATGTCACTACAAAAGGGGAAGAAGTAAGCTATGCATATGCGAGTGAACCACATGAACTAGATTATGATGTTGTTTCTTTAAAAAAGGTACTCGCATTAAAAATGAGAATCAGTAAATCATAAAAGGCGAATGTAAAAGCCTTTTTTTCTTTCTAGTTGTCTTCTAGTTTGGTTAGTGCGATAATAACAGTTAAGAATAGTATTGAGGTGTAGAAGATGACAATTCGAATTGAAGAAGTAACACTAGATAATCGCAAGGAAGCGGAAGGGTTACAAGTATATGAAAAACAGAAAGGATATATTGAATCCGTTCAAGAATGCATGCAGGAAGCAGATGCATTGGATGCCTGGCATCCCGTTTGTTTGTATGATGACGATACAATGATTGGCTTTTCCATGTATGGATATATCAAGGAACCAAGTTATACAAGACTTTGGTTTGATCGGTTGTTAATTGATCATCGATATCAGGGAAAAGGCTATGGAAATCAAGCATTTGAAGCTGTTTTTAAACGTATTCGTAAGCAGTATCCAGATTTAAATATTTATTTAAGTGTTTATGATGATAATGTTGTTGCGATTCATATGTATGAAAAACATGGATTTGTGTTTACGAATGAATTGGATACAAAGGGAGAAAAAATTATGAAGTTCGATATTCATAAGGAGAGAGGAGATAAGAACTATGGATAATTTTGTATACTCGGTACCAACGACCGTATACTTTGGAAAGGGACAGGTTTCTCATGTGGGCGAATTGGTTTCTGCCTATGGAAAAAGAGTCTTGTTGGTGTATGGTTCAGGTAGTATTAAACGCAATGGTATTTATGATGATGTGATGAAGTATTTAAAGGAAAAAAATTTAGAAGTCTATGAACTTTCTGGCGTAGAACCAAATCCTCGTTTAACAACCGTGAATCAAGGTGTGCAATTATGCCGAGAACATCAGATTGATGTTTTGTTGCCGATTGGTGGAGGTTCAACGATTGATTGTGCCAAAGTGATTGCGGCCGCTACAACTTATGATGGCGATGCTTGGGATATTGTGATGAATCCATCAAAGATTATTTCCGTATTACCAATTATCAGTATTTTAACACTAGCTGCTACAGGTTCTGAGATGGATACGTTTGCGGTTATTAGCAATCTTGAAACAAATGATAAGAAAGGAACATCCCACCCGGATATGAGACCAAAGGCATCCATTCTAGATCCAACTTATACCTTTAGTGTACCTGCTCATCAAACAGCTGCAGGAACCGCCGATATCATGTCCCATATTATGGAATGTTACTTTAGTAATAAAGAAGGGTATATGCAAGATCGCATGGCAGAGGGATTATTAAAAACATGTATCCATTTTGGTGTACAAGCCATTCATCATCCAGATGACTATGAAGCAAGAGCAAATTTAATGTGGGCAAGCAGCTGGGCAATCAACAATTTTATTAAATTAGGAAAGATCGTGGATTGGAGCGTCCATCCAATGGAGCATCAATTAAGTGCTTATTATGATATTACTCATGGCGTTGGTCTTGCGATTTTAACACCACATTGGATGCGTTACGTGTTATCCAATCAAACCGTTGAAAAATTCAAAGACTTTGGAGTAAATGTATGGAATATTGATGCGAACAAGGATGCCTTTGATATCGCAAATGAGGCAATTGCTTGTACGGAACAGTATTTTAAACAATTAGGGTTACCAATGACGTTGCATGAAGTTGGCATTACAGATGATCGCTACTTTGATATTATGGCGAAAAAAGCTGGGCGTCGTTTAGCAAATGCTTTTGTTTCATTAAATGAAGATGATGTAAAAAAGATCTTCTATCAAGCATTATAGAAGAAGATATTGTAAACAAAGATAGAGGATACAGGATATCAATCCTTGAGCTATTCGAAAACATAGAAATTTCGGATAGCTCATTTTTATTGGAAAAACCGATGAAAAAATCTGCATGTGTACACAAAAACCAGCAAAGGATAAGATAAAACAGATGAGAAGTTGTTGAAACAAAGGTTTATAGGGCAAAGAGGTAACATAAAAGATACCCGTTGAGAATTCTGATAATAGGGTTAGAATCGGAATACAAAAGGATGGTAATAAGGAAGATAAAAGATTGGTTAAAGTTAAAAAGAAGAGAAGATAACCGCCAATTAAGAACAGGGTTAAACCACTTTCTGTCATGATGGTAGCTAGTTGTTTTGGAAAGGAAGTAATTGGATAGGTATTGGGTAAAGCCTCTATTTGACAAGATTTAGTACATCGAAATAAAAGAAGTCCAGAACATAATTGGCTGATAAAAAGTAAGATACCGATTGTAATAGAGTGAAAGCATACAACACCACAGGTTACAAGGATAAAACTAGGGCTTGCAAAACAACAGGTATAGAGCAATCTTTTTGCTTCTTTTTCTTGAAGTTGTTTTCGATCATAGGCTTCTTTGATGGATATCGAACCAAGGGGAAATCCTAATAGGATGGTATTGATCAATAAAGGGATGGTCTCCTTATTAATATGAAAATAAGAACAGACAAAAGGAAAAGAGACATGATGAAATACTTGTCTTACATATAATAATTTAAGTAGAACCATTGGAAGAAATAAAGATGGTACTAGCTTTTCAAACCAAAGGGAAAGACCGTTTTGAATAAATAGGATACTTTCTGATCCATGATAAAATAATAAAAGAAGATACCCAAGTAAAAAACTAGAGAGGAATCTATTCATACTGTCACCTGTTGTAACTGTATGCGAATCTGTATAAAACTATGTATTATGGATTGCTAGTTTTTTTGAAGAAAATATGATAAACTTAACCTCTAAATAGAGAAGGGAATGTGAAACTATGATTGGATATTTAGCAAAATTATGGATACCAAATTACAAACAATATGATGATGCAACAGTCCGTCATCAATATGGAAATTTAACTAGCCTTGTTGGGATAGTAAGCAATCTTATCTTATTTGTATTGAAATTTGTTTCTGGTGTGATCACAAACAGTGTTTCTATTCAAGCGGATGCGATTAACAACCTCTCCGATGCAGGAAGCTCCATCATCGCCTTAGTGAGTTTTCGACTATCCAATCTTCCAGCGGATAAAAAGCATCCATTTGGACACGCGCGTTTTGAATGTATCGCTAGTATGATTGTCGCATGCCTAATTTTTTTATTAGGCTTTGATTTATTAAAGAGCAGTGTGTTAAAAATTATTCATCCGGAAGAAGTTGACTTTTCAATCGTTTCACTTGGGATATTAGCGGTTGCGATTTTGACGAAGCTTTGGATGTATACCTATAATAAGAAATATGGAAAACTGCTAGACTCTAGTATTATGGAAGCAACGGCTGCCGATAGTATTAGTGATGCATTATCAACAGGAGCAGTTTTTGTAAGTATGATTTTATCTTCTATTTTTCATTTTAATTTTGATGGATATGTAGGTGTTCTTGTTGCTAGTATTATTTTGTATACCGGATATGGTATTGTGGTGCAGGCATTGGATGAAATCTTAGGGAAAGCACCAGACCCAGAACTGGTATCCAAGATTCAAACTAAAATCATGAGTTATCCAGGTGTGTTAGGAATGCATGATTTGATGATTCATGACTATGGAGCACACAATACGTTTGCGAGTGCCCATGTTGAAGTGGATTGTAAAGTGGATATTAATCAATCGCATGATGTGATTGATAATATTGAAAGAGACATCAAGGAAGCAATGGATATCGAACTTGTGATTCACATGGATCCCATTAATATAGATGATGAATTAACGAATACATTACGTGCCTTCACAAAAAAAGTCATGAATGATATTCATCCTGAATTATCGATCCATGACTTTCGTATAGTCGTTGGTACTTCACATACGAATGTGATTTTTGATGTTGTTGTGCCGTTTTCTTATAAAAAGAGCAATTCAGAGTTATTAGAAGAAATTAAACAACGTTTTGCTAGTCAGGGACATACCTATTATTTGGTAGTTACCTTTGATCGAGAGTATACATCACAATCACAAGAAAAAAATGTATAAGCTATTTTAAAACGATGAAGCTAAGATGTCTTCCACATTGATGATCACGACGATAGCTAAATAATGTATCATCTGGTAAGAATGTATCGGCTTCGTTTATCGTGATATGTTCTGGTTTTATACCTGCATGAAGCAGCATAGCGTAATTTAAGCCTTTGTTATCGACAAGGGCTTTTTTATTTGGTAAAGGCTTTATGAACTTGGTTGTATCAAAACTCATAGCCTGTACCTTTTCTACTACATCATAGCCGACTTCAAAACTTTCGAAATTGATGGCAGGGCCAATATATGCATGTAGATGTGTTGGATCTAAGTGTTGTTCCTCGATGACTTGCGTTAATACTTTTTTCGTGATTTCCTTTACCGTTCCTGTCCATCCACTATGAATCGCGCAAATAAATGGTTGAGAATCATCCCATAATAAAACGGGAACACAATCAGCGGTAAAGACACCAATGGCCACTTGTGACTCGGTTGTATAGATGGCATCACAATCCTGTATCGCATCCGCAAGTGTTTTACCACCCTTACCACAATCGTTTTTTGATGCATGATAAAGGTGATCACTGTGTGTTTGTTGCAAATAGACAAATGCAGTTGGTTCAAGATCTAATTGACTAGAGAGATCCTTGCGATTCATCAGAACTGCTTCCGGCTTTGTGGTAGCATGCAATGCCATATTATAATCATCGGGTTTCGCTTCATTTTTTAATGTCGTGCCCGCAATCACGTGTTCGTTATTTATCCAATAGTGTATATCCATAATGATACCTCCTTATCTTTCTATAGTAATTATAAGGGATGTCAGATTAGAAAGAAAAGTAGGAATTTTAAAAAATATTAGCACTAAAGTGTTGACAGTGCTAACAAAAAAGAATATACTGTTAGCAGACATAGAGATTGAGTGCTAGAAGGGAGTGAATGAAATGTTAACAGGACGTCAGATATGTATCTTTAAGGCGATTGTTGATGAGTTCACAAGAACGGCTGAACCGGTTGGTTCGAAGCGTTTGATGGATTTATTGGATTTCACTTGTTCAAGTGCTACGATTCGAAATGAGATGGCTGCTTTAGAAGAAAAAGGCTTACTAGAAAAAACACATACATCAAGTGGTCGAATTCCAAGTAGTAAAGGGTATCGATTCTATGTTGAAAATTTGATGGAGAAACATCTTGATGAAGGTGTGAAAAATTCCCTTCAAGAGGTGTTTAAAGAACGACATTATTCCATGGATGAAATCGTAAAGAAAAGCTGTGATATCCTATCGCAGATGACTTCTTTAACATCCGTTGTCTTAGGTCCAGAAAGTAAGTACCAAACCTTGCAGCACATTCAGTTGTTTCCATTGAGTGAGCGAAGTGCGGTGGCAATCTTCATTACGGATCATGGACATACGGAAAATAAGACCTTCCATTTTAATACAGATGTCAGCGTTGATGATATTAAAACATGTTGTAACTTATTGAATGATAAGTTATCAGGAACACCCATCAACGAAGTGGTTGATCGCATGAATGAAATTGAACCATTGTTAGCATCGCAGGTCGCAAGACATGAAGTGCTGTTTGAAGCATTTGTAAGTGCATTTATGAAATTTGCGACAGAGCATGTATATTGCAGTGGTCAAGCAAATATGTTGTATCAACCAGAGTTTGCGGATATTGAAAAATTAAAAGAATTAATGAAGATGTTAGAAGATAGTTCTTTATTTAGACAAATCGCAAATCATGAAGGTGACATGTGCATTGAAATCGGAGGAGAAAATGAATTGATCCAGATGGATGATGTGGCAGTTGTTAGTTCAAAATTCAAGGTAAACGAAAAAGAAGAAGGCGAGTTGATGATCGTAGGACCTACGAGAATGCAATATAGCCGAGTGGTTGCTTTGATGGAATATATGAGTAAAGTCCTTGAAGATTTATATCGACAAGAAGAGGCATAGGAGGTCAACATGCAAGAAGAAAAAGATGTAAAACAAGAAAAAACATGTGACGTTGAACAAGAAGTAGTTGAAAATGAAACTACGAAAGAAGCAACTGAAGAAGTTGTGGAAGAAGGAAAAGACGAAAAGAAAGCAAGCAAGTTTTTAAAGAAGAATAAACGTATTGAAGAGTTAGAAGCAGAAGTTGCGAAACTTCAAGAAGAACTTGCAGTTAGCAAGAATGCATATTTTAAAGCATATGCAGATGCTGAAAACTTAAAGAAACGTTTAAAAGGCGAAGCGGATATGGTACGTAAATATCGTATTCAAGGATTTGCAACTGAAGTATTGCCAGTTTTAGATAATCTAGAACGTGCTCTACAAACTAAGGTTGAAGATCCAAATATCTTAAACTTCGTAAAAGGATTTGAAATGATTTATCAGCAGTTAGTACACATTCTAGAAAACGAAGGTGTAAAAGAAATTGAAGCGTTGAATAAACCATTTGATCCAAATTATCACCAGGCACTGATGCAGGAAGCAAAAGAAGGAGTCGAATCAGGAATCGTTCTTGAAGTTCTGCAGAAGGGATATATGTTAAAAGATCGCGTATTAAGAGCATCACTTGTTAAAGTGAGCGAGTAAAATAAGGAGGAAATTTAAAATGAGTAAAATTATTGGTATTGACTTAGGTACAACAAATAGCTGTGTTTCAGTAATGGATGGTGGAGAATGTAAAGTAATCACAAACCCAGAAGGAAATCGTACAACTCCATCTGTAGTAGCATACAAAAACGGTGAAAGAATCGTTGGTGATGCTGCAAAACGTCAAGTAGTAACAAACAAAAATACTGCAAGTTCTGTTAAACGTTTAATGGGAACTAGCGAAAAAGTTGAATTAGAAGGAAAACAATATACACCACAAGAAATCAGTGCTATGATCCTTCAATACTTAAAAGGATATGCAGAAGATTATTTAGGTGAAAAAGTTGAAAAAGCAGTTATCACAGTTCCTGCATACTTCAATGACGCACAACGTCAAGCAACGAAAGATGCTGGTAAAATTGCTGGTTTAGAAGTTGAACGTATTATCAACGAACCAACAGCTGCTGCATTAGCTTATGGTATTGACAAAACAGAAAAAGAACAAACAGTTCTTGTATATGACTTAGGTGGAGGAACATTCGATGTTAGTATCCTTGAATTAGCTGATGGTACATTCGAAGTTCTTTCAACAAATGGTGATACAAAATTAGGTGGAGATGACTTCGATAACGTTGTTGTTGACTGGATGGTTGAAGAATTCAAGAAAGAAAACGGCATTGATTTAAGAAAAGATACAATGGCTATGCAACGTTTAAAAGAAGCTGGTGAAAAAGCGAAAAAAGATTTATCAGGTGTTGTTCAAACACAAATCTCATTACCATTCATCTCAGCTGGAGCTGATGGACCTTTACACTTTGAAGCTACATTAACACGTGCTAAATTCGATGAAATGACAAAACACTTAGTTGAACGTACAATGGAACCAGTTCGCAACGCATTACGTGATGCAGGACTTACTAAAAACGACATTCACCAAGTATTATTAGTTGGTGGTTCAACTCGTATCCCAGCTGTTCAAGAAGCAGTTAAAAATGCATTAGGAAAAGAACCAAACCGTTCTGTAAACCCTGATGAAGTTGTAGCAATGGGTGCTGCTATTCAAGGTGGAGTTATCGGTGGAGATATCGATTCAGTCTTATTATTAGACGTTACACCATTAAGCTTAGGTATTGAAACAATGGGTGGAGTTATGACTACATTAATTTCACGTAATACAACAATCCCAACAAGCAAATCACAAATCTTCTCAACTGCTGCTGACAACCAACCAGCTGTAGATATCCGTGTACTACAAGGTGAACGTCCAATGGCTAATGACAACAAAGAATTAGGAATGTTCAAATTAGATGGTATCGCACCAGCTCGTCGTGGAGTACCTCAAATCGAAGTTACATTTGACATTGACGTAAATGGTATCGTTCACGTATCTGCTAAAGATAAAGGAACTGGAAAAGAACAATCTATCACAATTCAAAATACAAGCGGATTAAGCGATGATGAAATCGATCGTATGGTTCGTGAAGCTGAAGAACACAAAGCAGAAGATGACAAACGTAAAGAAGAAATCGATTTACGTAACCGTGCAGAAGGATTTATCGCTCAAATCGATAGCATGTTAGCTGATAATGGTGATAAAATCGATGCTAAACAAAAAGAAGAAACACAAAAATTACGTGATGATTTACAAAAATCATTAGACGAAAATGATATGGCTGCTGTTAAAGAAAAATTAGATATGTTAGAAAAAGCAGCACAAGCAGCAAGTGCTCAAATGTATCAACAACAAGCTGGTAATCCAAATGCAGGTGCACAAGGATCTACAAATGCAAATGATGACAATGTTGTCGATGCTGAATTCGAAGAAAAGAACTAACAAAAACATGAACATGAACTACAAACCCTAGTGCTTGCGCTAGGTTTTGTATGTTTTCTTAAAAAAATATGATACAATAAAACCCGGTATGAATAGGCTGCATGATTCACATGGAGTTTGATTCTCGCAGTTTATTTATCATCTATAATATCAGGAAGGTGATGAACATGGCAGATAAACGAGATTATTATGAAGTCTTAGGTATTAGCAAAGACGCAAGTGAAACTGAAATTAAAAAAGCATATCGTAAGATGGCTAAAAAATATCACCCGGACATTAATAAAGAGCCGGGAGCAGAAGATAAGTTTAAAGAAGTAAATGAAGCTTATGAAGTATTAAGTGATCCTCAGAAAAAAGCAACGTATGATCAATTCGGATTTGCAGGCATGGATGGTGCACAAGGATTTGGTCAAGGTGGCTTCGGTGGATTCGAAGATTTCGGAGATATCTTTGGTTCCTTCTTCGGTGGTGGTTTTGGTGGTGGATCAAGCCGTCGTCAGAGCAGTGGACCACGTAAAGGACAAGATCGCTTCATGCAAATGCGCATTGACTTTATGGATGCGATTTTTGGAAAAACAGAAACGATCACAGTTGATGTTGATGAAACATGTAGCGACTGTTTAGGAACAGGTGCAAAAAATAAATCTGATATTCAGTCTTGTTCAAGATGTCATGGAACAGGAACAATTACACAACAACAACGTACTCCATTTGGTGTATTCCAATCGCAATCTGCTTGTCCAGATTGTAATGGAACAGGGAAAACAATTTTACACAAATGTCCAAAATGTCATGGTAAAGGATATGAACATAAACGTGTAAAATTAGATATTAAAATTCCAGCTGGTATTCAATCCGGACAACAAGTACGTATCCCAAATAAAGGAGAACGTGGTTTAAATGGTGGTCCTAATGGAGATTTATACATTGAAATTTTAGTATCACGACATAAACAATTTGTTCGTGATGGAAACGATATTCGTATTCAAATTCCAATCGATGCACTAGATGCAACATTGGGATGTAAGTTAGATGTACCAACTGTTTATGGAGATGTTGAATTAACAATTCCAGCAGGTACACAATATGGACAACAATTACGTATTAAAGGAAAAGGTGTGAAATCACCACGTGGTGGTCAAGGTGATGAATTAGTAGAAATTCTTGTTGAAGTTCCTAAGAAATTATCTAGAGAAGAAAAGGAATTATACGAAAAAATTCGTATGAAACGAGATCACGAAAGTCCTTTTGAAAAATTTAAAAAAGCATTTAAATAAAACATTTCATTGTAAAAGGGAAGTTATATCAGTTGGATAGGACTTCCTTTTTTTATAAGGTATTTAACTGAATAAAAATAACATCGCTGAACACAGGGATATCATGTTATTTTATAAGAATATAACCTATAAGAAAGAACTGAAAATTTTTAGATATCATATTGTTTTTTACAACTTCATTAGGAATACGTATTATATGGTTGAATATAAGAGCATTATCATGTAAAATTAACAAGGAATGTGTCATACATGACACAAAGTCTAAAGTATATTTATAGATTTTATGAGAGGTATAGAAATGACAGAATTTAAACCAGAAGTAGATAATAATGAAGAAATTCAAATTGATTTAGCACGTTTATTTGACGTGTTAAAACAAAAACTTGTATTTATCTTATCCTTCACTTTTTTATGTGTTTTGATTTTCTTTTTATTAACAAATTTCGTAATGACGAAAAAGTATCAGAGTAAAGCAAGTATTTACCTAAAACCAGAAATTACAGAAGCTGGTATTATTGATAATGCCACATTAAGTGCAAATATGAAGATGGTCAACAATTACGTACTAATGTTGAAAGGGGACACATTGCTTACAGATGTTGCTAGTCAATTAGGTATTAAAAATCCTGGTGTCGTTAAAAAAGCAATTTCGGTTTCCAATGTAGAAGATAGCGAAATCATCGTTGTAACTGCTACGACAAGCGATCCTACAATGTCTAGAGATATTGTGAAAACAACAGTGAATTCTTTCTTTGCTTCAATGAAAGAAAAGTTAGCCATTAAAAATATGACGATTCTAGATGAACCAAAAGTACCAACACGACCAGTATCACCAAGTTTAATGAAAAACTTAATCTTAGGTGCATTATTTGGAATTTTCGTATCATGTGGTCTTGTAATTGTAGAATTTTTACTAGATAAACGACTACACTCCAAAGAAGATGTTGAGTCTTACTTAGAAATTCCAGTATTAGCTGAAATTCCATGGTCTGAGGAAGCATAATGAAGTTTATTGATATCCATAATCATTTTGCATGGGATGTTGATGACGGAATGGATACAAAAGAACATGCATTATGTGCATTGCAACATGCACATGAAGATGGTATTCAAACGATTATCGCGACTCCACATTTGGTTCCTGGCGTTCATCCTTTGAGCCATATCCAAACATTAAAAAATCGTATTCTCGAATTAAAGGAGTTAGCTAAGTCTTGTGATATTAGCATATATTCCGGATGTGAGTTATTTTTAAATTCATCTTATTTTGAATTTATTGAATGCGAAAATTTGTTGACATTGGCAGATTCTAAATATTTATTATGTGAGTTTGATGTTCGTAAAGATATCAATCATAATGAGGAAGCTGAATCCATGCTTTATGAGATTATGGTTCGAGATCTTGTTCCAGTTATTGCTCATGTGGAACGATATTTTCATTCTTCATTAGATTTAAATCGTATTCAAGAATGGATTGATGCCGGATATATTATTCAAGTAAATCGCACAAGTTTTTTAGGGTATCACGGAAAACAAGCAAAAAAGAATGCATTTACATTATTGAATCGTGGGATGATTCATATTGTAGCAAGTGATGCGCACCGTTTTGAAGGGGCAAGAATTGCAAAATTAAGTGATGTTTATAAATTAATTGCAGATGAAGTTGGTACGTATAACGCAAAGTTGTTATTGTTTGATAATCCAAATCATATTTTGAATCATGAGGCAATTGTATCAATGAAAGCAATACAAAAACAAACATGGATTTCACGTTTGTTAAGGAGATGAAAAAATGTTTAATAAAATTAAATCAGCAAATGTAAAACGTACTCAATTTGACAATACTGAAAAGTTTCGTCAGCTACGTACAAATATTGAATATTCTTCTTTTAATAAAGATATTCAAGTTGTATCCGTTACAGGTTCAATTCCAAATGAAGGGAAATCAACGGTTGCAACAAATTTAGCAAAGGTATCGGTTGCTAAATACGATAAGGTTCTGTTGGTTGATTGCGACTTACGTAAACCATCACAACATAAATTATTTAAGGTTTCCAATAAAACTGGTTTGAGCAACCTTGTAAAAAATCAAAAATCAATTAATATTGATGATCAGGACTATTTTAAGAAAGTTAAAGATGCAGACGGTGGTGTTTTATATCTACTTACAAGTGGACAAGCGATTCCAAATCCACAAGAACTATTATCTAGTGATAAATTTAAACAATTAATTATGGAATTAAGAAACTATTTTGATTACATTGTTTTAGATTGCCCACCATTGAATGCAGTTGCAGATGCGATTCCTGTTGCTAATGTCGCAGATGGTACGGTATTTGTTGTATCTGCGAAGGATACAGATAAACGTGAATCTAAACAAGCATTAACTATGTTAAAACGTGGTGGTGCAAATGTTCTTGGGGCAGTTTTGAATAAAGTTGACACAACATCAAGTACGTATTATTCTTACGATTATTATAAATAGGAAAGTAAGGGATATTCTATGTTAAAAGTTTGGACAAAAGTGGAAAAAATTTCAATTATCGTTTTAGTTTGTGTTCTTTTTATTACAATTCTGTTTGGATATTTAAAGGTAACGAATAAAGCTGAGCCCTATGTATCAACTATGAAAGAAACTACTGCGTTAAATCAAGAAGGTCTTCATTTGAAAAATGAAGTATTTACAATTAAAACATATGGTTACCTAGATCGAGATGCAGAAGCTTATTTTGAAGGGGATGCTAGCGAAATAAAGAAAATCAAAGTTGATGTTTCAAAGGTAAATACAACAAAACCGGGTGTTTATAAAGTTACAGCAAAAAATAATAAAAAATCCTTTTCATTTAAAATTAAAGTAGTTAAATCAGATAATCCAAGTATCAGTGTAAATTATGATGATTTTAAATACATTCTAAGTGAACATGCTACAATGGCAGAAATTAAGGAAATTATTGGTGCTTCCGCCAAAGACGTTGATGGAAAAGATTTAACAAGTGAAATCACTGGCTGGCCAGACACGTTGCCAAATCAGGAAGGCACTGGTCGAATTCTTTTAAAAGTTAGTGATGATGCTGGAAGAATTGGTTATCGTGAAATCATCATTCATTTTACGTTTTAGATAAACAGATGAAAAAGAGGTTATAACAGTTGAATGATTTTAAATCGTTCAGGTCTGTTAGACCT
>SAMEA104404106__coassemble_949_pt1 | contig 25216 bp, 20 predicted proteins | sample SAMEA104404106__metabat2_high_PE_075 | metagenome-assembled genome bin SAMEA104404106 (sample SAMEA104404106) | Balaenoptera acutorostrata
CCGACCCTCTGATTAAAAGTCAGATGCTCTACCAACTGAGCTAACGGGTCATTTAACATTGTTTATTAAAGATGGCTGGGGTACCTGGATTCGAACCAGGGAAATGCCAGAGTCAAAGTCTGGTGCCTTACCGCTTGGCTATACCCCAATAAAGATGGTGGAGGGGGACGGATTCGAACCGCCGAACCAAAAGGAACTGAGTTACAGTCAGCCGCGTTTAGCCTCTTCGCTACCCCTCCGGATTTAAAACCAAGTTTATTTTTAAAGAATGGTGCCGACTATAGGAATTGAACCCACAACCTACTGATTACAAGTCAGTTGCTCTACCAATTGAGCTAAGTCGGCACATGGTGGAGGTTAAGGGACTTGAACCCCTGACCCTCTGCTTGTAAGGCAGACGCTCTCCCAACTGAGCTAAACCTCCATGCATTTGCTTATCGCTGATTTCGTTTTTCGCTATCTCATCAGCGCTCGTATATAATACCATTGGATTACATATCTGTCAACACTTTTTCTAAACTTTTTTTAATTTTTTTAATTTTTTTTAAAATTACTTATTTTCGGCCTTTTCTACATGCAGTCGATGATATCCATGGATCGACATCACATAGAGTTTAACCTGTTCTCGAAATGGTGTATTTAAATCACCTGGACAATTGCATTCACGTTTTAAAAGATCAACAACGGTATCGGTCTGACCATCTTCTAAACCTAACAATAAGACGGTTTCCCCATATTGTAGAAATTCTCCATTGCTACCGATCTCGGTCGCTCGGTATCCATGTTGAATCAACACGGATGAAATATCTTCCGCATATTCTTCACCTGCTATAATCAACATCAATTGCATTCCATACACCTCATACTTATAGTACCATATTTCTTTTCTTTTTTCCTTACAATTTTATAAAATATTAGCCTGCTGCAAGTTTTACAACAGACTATTGATTAAAAACCACGGATATCTTGATACAAGCGTTTCGCAAAGCTATCGGTCATACCAGATAAAAAATCGGTTGCTAGTAACAAACGATGATAGAGCTTGGCATCTTCATCCTGCATATTCTTTGTTGCTTCATGATATTGTTCTAAATAATTTCTCGATAATAAATCAATGTATTTCGTTTGAATCTCGGATAACTCAACTTCCGTATCATAATAGATTAAGGCATCCACAAAACGATCTAATAAAAAACATAAAATTTCATTCCCCATCAATTCTAATTTTAAAATAGAAGAATGACAGTATATTCTTTTATAAGCAAATGTTTTTAAGGCATTGATGATGACTCCTGCCTTACTAACCGTAATCAGTTCCTCTTGGAAGGTTCCATTCATGATGGCTTCATAGTGTTCTAAAAATGCATCGCTGATAACCGATACACAGGATAGCTGTTTTTTCGTCAGCCAAGAGAATACCGCGGATTGTTTTCCTTCTACATAGGCATCGGTATAAAGATGATCTTCTTCAAATCGCTCATATTCCCTTTCTAACATATCAATGCCTGCCTCATCCTTAGCATCCTTTAACACCTGATATAAATCTAGATAACTATACAATCCTTTATTATAGCCATCCTCTAGATCCGCAAAGGTATATGCCAAATCATCGGCAGCTTCTAAGATAAAACATAGGGGATTTCTAGCATTGCTAGTCTTGGTATTTTCCTTAATCTTTAAAAACTGTTCTGTCTCGCTTTGAAAATACCCAATTTTTTTCTTTAATAAACTGCGTTCTGCCTTCGGCTTTTTCTTCTCTTCTAACATCGTTAAGGAATCATAGGGATATTTAATAATTGTATCCATCACGGCCGATGTTAGATGCATCCCATGATTTCCAATCAAACGATGGAGTTTGGTGATGATGCGTAAGGCCTGTGCATTGCCCTCAAAATTTTCTAAGTCCGCAATTTGTTGAGCATCCAAACAAGAGCGCAAGGTTCTATCACGAAACATCTTACGATCTAAATTCTTTTTAAACCAATCGCGAATACTAAATTCTCCAAAATGTCCAAAGGGTGGATTTCCTATGTCATGAAGCAAACCAGCACAGTTTAAGGTCTCCATCATATTGACGGGATCTGGTAGATTTTCCTTCTCTTCTAATCCTTGTTCATAAATACCTGCACAAACCTGCTTTCCAATCATTTTCGCTAACGAACTCACTTCCATAGAGTGCGTTAAACGCGTTCGAACAAAGTCGCTGTGATCCAGCGGAAATACCTGTGTTTTGTCCTGTAGACGTCTGTAAGAGGCACTACGAATGATGCGGTGATAATCACTTTCAATTTCACTGCGATAACGCTTCGCATCCTCTTTTTGTTCATACTCCGGTATGCGCTTTTCACTGATGATCTCTTGCCAGCAAAATCGTGTCATACAATCACTTCCTTTCCTTTCATTGTTTGACAATCAATATGCTTTCTTTATTATAGCTATTATAACGCATCTCTTGTCCTGTTTATGAAAGAAAATAAAAAAAGGAATGTAAATCATCATTCACATTCCTTCGATTCATTATTCTGCTAATGTTTTATCTAAATCTGCAACTTCTGCTTCTAATTGTTCGATGAAGTCTTCTTTTTCGGCAATACGATCTTCCATATCATCAATTGCACGTTGTCCTAATAATCCAACGATATCTTCTTCCATACGTTTGATCTGACGTTTTTGGTTTTGGATCAATTCCACTTTACGAGCACGAGCATCGACTAAGCGTTGACGCCATTGTTGATGACGTTGTTCGTTCCATTGTTTTAATCCTTCGAAGTATCCATCCATTGTTTCACGGAGTTCTTGCCAGATTTCATTTTCACGATCTCTTCCGCAAGCACCGATTGCTTTCCAATCAACACCGAATTGTTTCATTTTTCCAGTATTTTCTTTTGTGAATTCTTTAGAAGCTAAAATTACTTTTGCTTGTTCAACCAATGCTTTTTTCTGTGTATAACGAGCATCTTGTTCTGCATGTAATTCTTCATAGTGTGCATTGCGACGATCGAAGAATACTTGACGTGCTGCATTGAATTGATTCCACAATTCGTTTTCTACATCACGACCAGCGCTACCTGCTTGTTTCCATTCTTCCATCAATGCACGGTATGCTTCATTTGTTTTTTGCCAATCATTTGATTCTTTCAATTCTTCGGCTTTTTTAATTAAGTCTTCTTTTGTTTGTTTTGCAGTCGCAAAACTAGCTCTTAAATCTTCCCAGTGTTTACGTTTGCGATCGAAGAACACCTGACGAGCAGCATTGAATTCTTCCCATAATGCATCGTCTTGTTCACGACTTGTCATTCCAACTTCTTTCCAACGAGCCATCAATGCATTCATAGCATCTGTTGTTTCATTCCACTGATCAGAATTTTGTAATTCTTTTGCTTCTTTGATTAATTCTTCTTTTTCAGCAACATTGTTTTTCAATGTTTCATTGCGTTTTGCATACAATGCATCAATGTAAGAATTGAATTCATCTTCTAATGCTTGTTCATATGCAGAATCCCAATATTCAATACGTCTCCATTGTTTTTGTAATCTAGCAGCATCACGCCAAGTAGCTGTTTCTGGAAGATTTTTAACTTCTTCAATCAACTCTTTACGAGTGTTGATATTATCTTCATTATCATTTACTACATAGTTTTCATCGTTTTCGTTATACATGTATACTCCTCCAATTCAACATTCAAGTGAATGTGTTTTTTCCATATATTAAATTTTAACTCAATTCACAAAAAATTTCATCAAAAAAGTACAATTCTAAGACATTTTTGTAAATCTTTTACCTATTTTTTATCGAAAGGCTTATAAATCATCTACCAAGGCACTTGATTTCGCGTAAGCCGAACTTTTTGCCTCAAAAAAATCGGTTTTAATTAAGTTTGCATTTGCATACATCGATACCCATTCCATGGATGCTGGTTCCTTTTCATAGCCAGGATAAAGGGTTCCAAATCCCAAGGAAGTACTTCTAAGATTTCCTAGATAATAAATGTAATCCTTGACCATCTGCATGGTTAAACCTTCAATATTTTCACCTAGAACGTATTGTCCCCAGCTAATCTCTTCCTCTACTCCCTGTTTTAACATTCTTCTATATTCTTCCACAAGTTCTTCAGTAAATAAATCCGGTTCCTCTTTTTGCATTTCTAAAATCATGGAACGGAATAACCAAAGATGAGTATTCTCATCACGATTGATATAACGAATTTCCTGTACACTTCCAGGCATTTTCCCCATTCGAGCTAGGTTATAGAAAAACATAAATCCAGAGTAAAAGTAGATTCCTTCTAAAATATAGTTTGCCATCATCGTCTTCATCAGATGCACACCATCTTTATGTTCCATAAAATCATTGTATAAATCACCAATGAATTTATTTCGATGCAACAGATGTTCATCGTTTCTCCATTGATAAAGGATATCCGTACGCTCTTGTGGAGAACAAATAGAATCTAGCATATAGCTATAGCTTTGTGAATGCACTGCCTCTTGGAAGGCTTGAATCGTCAAGCACAAGTTAATTTCATTGGCGGTAATATAATCGGCCACATTCGGAAGATTTGCCGTCTGCATGGAATCTAAAAAGATTAGAAAGGACAAGGTTTTATCATAGGCCGTCTTCTCTGCTTTTGATAACTGACGGTAGTCCTTAACATCTTGATTCATATTGATTTCCTCTGGAATCCAAAAGTTATTCATCGCCTGACGATACCAATTCGATACCCAAGTATATTTCATATTATTAAAATCATTTAAATTGGTAGTATTCCCATTGATCATTCTACGTAGTAAAACATCGCTATCTCCATGTTCATTAAACAATGGTTTTCGTTTTAAAGTTGTCATTGTATCCTCCTTACCTCTAGGAAGCGCAAGATTCACATTCTTCTACTTCCAATGATTTGCTTCGCACATAATACAAGGTTTTTACCCCCTGTTGCCAAGCTTCAATAAATAAGTTTAAAACACCACGAAGGGTAAACTCATTTGTGATATATAGATTCACCGATTGACTTTGATCAATGTGGCGTTGACGAATGCCTGCCGCTTTAATGATCATCGATTGATCGATGAAATGTGCATTTTTATAAAGCCAGAATGTCTTTGGATTTAAATCTGGGGCAACCCTAGCGATCATACTGCCTTTTTTCTCTTCTAAATAATATTTATTCATGACCGGATCCACACCTGCCGTCGTACCCGCAATCACGGATGTAGAACTCGTTGGCGCAATCGCTAATAAATAGGCATTGCGCATCCCATCCTGTGCAACCTGTTCAGCTAACGCTTGCCAGTGTTTCTGTGTATAGCCACGTTTTGTAAAGTAGGCCTTATTCTGCCAATCGCTACCTTCAAAATACGCATAGCTACCCTTTTCCTTCGCTAAGGCACAACTTGCCTGAATTGCTTCATAGTTGATGGTTTCAAACAATTGATCCACAAAGGCAAGGTGTTCTTCACTCTCAAAGGTCAATCCTTGTTTGACAAGCATATGATGATACCCGCTCACGCCAAGTCCGATCGGACGATAACGACGATTGGTAATCTGCGCATATGGAATCGGATAGAAGTTTAAATCAATCACATTATCCAAGGCACGCACGATGGTTGTGATGATGGTATGCAGCTCTTCTCGATTGTTTACATCAATATTTCCTAGGGATAAACTCGCTAAGTTACAAACCACGAAATCACCTGGTTTGCTTTTGGATACCACGATTTCTTCTCCATCCACAACTTCAATCGTAGATTCTTCTAATTCTAAGGCAGACATATTTTGCGCAATCTCCGTACATAGATTACTACAATAGATCATCCCCTTATGACTATTTGGATTCATACGATTAACATGGTCACGGTTAAAAGTAAATGGGGTTCCTGTTTCCACCGCTGATTTTAAGATCAAACGCACAATGTCCTTAATCATCATCTCACGTTTTGAGATACGCACATCATTTACACAATCAAAATAGCGATGTTCCCATTCTTCCCCGTAACTATCTTCTAGATGATATCCCTTCACCTGATAAATTTCATGTGGACACATCATATACCATGTCGCTTGTAAATCCTCTTTGGCTAGCTTCCAAAACAAATCTGGATAACAGACGGCAGGAAAGACATCATGCGCCTTCATGCGATCATCTCCATTGTTTGTACGAAGACTTAAAAACTCCGGTAAATCCTTATGCCATGCATCTAGATATACCGCAACAGCACCCTGACGAACACCGAGTTGATCAACCGCAATCGCAGTATCATTGACAAGCTTAATCCAGCGAATCACACCACCTGCAGCTCCCTGAAAGCCTCGAATATCACTACCATTGGCACGCACTTTCCCAAAGTATAAGCCCATACCACCACCAAATTTGGATACTTGCGCAAAATTATCCACAGACTTATAGATGTTCGCTAATGTATCCTCAACCGTATCAATGAAGCAACTTGATAACTGATGGAATGGTTTTCTAGCATTTGCCATCGTTGGGGTTGCCATGGTCACTTTCAATGTACTTAATAAATCATAGATCTGTTTAGCCCAATACACACGATTGGTTTCTGGAATCGCCAAATGCATCGCAATCCCCATAAACATCTCCTGTACCGTTTCTAAGACATGATTTTGATGATCACAGATCAAATAACGCTTAGCTAATAATTCTAACCCACTATAGGTAAATAAGTCATTGCGCGACTCTTGAATATAGGCTTCTAGTTCCTGTACATCGTCTTCTGTGTAAGATTCTAGAATATAAGAACCATATAATCCCTGTTTGGTAAGTGTTTGAATCTTACCATAAAAAGAAGAAATTTCGCTCAGTTGCATACGTGCCGAAATTTCTTGATGGAGCTGATAGCTAAAGAAGCGAGCAGCAATGAACTCCCATTTTGGCGCTTCTTTACAAATCAACTCAACGCTTGCCTTAATCAACATGCGCAAGCGTTGTTCTTTTGGCATATCCTCCTTTACAAAGGAATGATACTTTTGCCACAAGTCCTTTAGATCATAGACCTCTTCATCAAAATCATGTTGAATGCGAAAAAAAACAGACAGCAGTTGCTGGTCTTGTAGTTCCTTTACCAATTGTAAAACAATCATTCGTTTTTCTGTTCGTTTCTCACGATACAAAATATAGGCCTTTGCTTCTCGATAACAAGAATACTTCATCAGTTTCTCTTCTACTAAATCTTGTATCCGTTCCACACGACAATCCTGTTCTAAAACAACTTCTGTTTCAATTTCTTTTGCGATGGTTTCTAACATCGCATAATCGGGTTGTTCTTGAAACGACTTTGCCATCGCTTCAATAATTTTATTTCTAGAAAATGGTTGCTTAGAACCATCTCGTTTTATAATTTTCATGCATATTCCACCTTTTTTAAGTATAAGCATAGTATACAAATTTTACTTTTCTTGTCGCAACTAAGATGCACATAAAAAAATTTACAATTCTTTCCATTATCCACATAAGTACAGAAATAAAAAAGCGATGACTTTTATCATCACTTTCTACTATTTTTCATTTAACATCTGTTTGATCTTAATTTCATATGGTGTATCTTTCATGTCTTTTTTCGCAACATGTAAGTGTTCAATCTGTTTCTTTTTCTTATTTAGATAACCATATTGTACCGCTAATAAATAGTGGAACATTCCACGGTCAAATCCAGGTTTTGCTTCTTTTACATAGTCTTCCATCATATCGATATAGTCTGTTTTCTTCAATAACATAATATCGTATAATAATTCGCATTCACTTGTTAAAGCATCATCATCCAATGTTTTAATTTTATTTAAAACTTGTAATGCTTTTTCCTGGTTGTTTTCATCTACATAAAAGTAGAAGGCTTTGACAACAACGTCCATTTTTTGTTTTTTGCTAATACGCATGTTTAATAGAAGATCAAATTGATCACTGATTTTTTGACTGTCTCCCATTAAGAAGAAGGCATTTAAACGTAATTCCTCACGATTAAATGGAGCGAAGAATGTTTTACATCCAAGAGAGTCAATAATGTTTAATACTCCCTGATAGTTCATTTCCTTTAGACATTTTAAGATATTGTTAAACGTTTTGTTTTTGTACCATAAAACCCCAACAACACAAACGATCAACACGATCACAAATACTACTACACCTCTAAGATTCATAAAGCACCATCCATTTCTATCTAATGGTACTATTGTACTATAGATTATTTATTTTTTCATTATTATTTTATGTTTTTATCAAAAATTGTACCTGTCCTTAATCAAGTAGATTCCAAGCGCTTTCTAAAGCAAGTGTCATCATCTGATCAAAAGCGGTCTGACGTTGCATGGCTGTGGTTTGTTGTTTGGTAACCAAAGAGTCGGAAATGGTCAAGATACAAGCGGCCTTTTTTCCTAGTACAGATGCATTGTGAAATAGAGCATAACTTTCCATCTCCACACAGATACAACCATGTTTTTGATAAAAATCTTCATGATTATCCACATGATCTTCATGATAGAAAACATCGCTGGAATGAATACAGCCCGTTTTAATTGGAAGATCAAGGGCATGTGCAGTATTTAAAATAACCTCATTGATTTCCTTAGAAGGATATTGACGATCCGCTTTAACACCGGCCTGTGCATACGCATAGCTTGATTCACTCCAAGCCTCATCCGCTAAGACTACATCAAATAAGGATAATTGATCGGTATAAGCACCGGCACTACCAATGCGAATAATCACATCAACATCATACATCTTATACAATTCATAGGAATAAATTCCAATGCTAGGCATACCCATGCCACTTCCCATGACAGAGATTCTCTTTCCTTTATAGGTACCCGTGTACCCAAACATATTCCGTACATGATTAAATTGTACAACATCTTCTAAATACGTCTTTGCGATATATTGTGCACGCAAAGGATCTCCAGGCATCAATACGATAGAAGCAATATCCTTTGTATTTGCTTCATTATGTGGTGTTGCCATTCTATCACCTTTCTTTCTATAGTATTAGTATATCATAGTGCTTATTTCTTACAACTTGTAACTTTTTTTCTTAATAAACATGTATTTTTTTAAGTTAGCCTACCGTATCACACAAGGTTTTTGTTATAATGATGATAAGTATGAATACTAGAATATAGACTAGTCACAAGGAGTATCAATATGAAAAAAATAGTACCTATTTTAATAAGTGCAACCCTGGCTCTTACTTCTATAAATCCTATGCATATAGAAGCGAAAAAGGAACCGTTGCCAAAGGATCAGCAACTGCGCATTGTTAACGCAAATGATGATCAAAGCTTTACCATCGTTAAAAAAGCATCATCCTATGGTGAAGCAAAAAAACAATATAATCAATTAAAAGATGACTATGACAACCTAGGTATTGCCCTTGGTGAAGATTTGTTGATGATTGAAAATGGAATTGTTTCCTTTGAAACCAATAAAGAGTGTACCATTACCGTATCCTATACAAACGATCGTAACGGACAGGATGGTTATACAAATGGTTGTTATGGAGGAGATGCAGCCTTTTTAGATTATGATGAAAAAACCGATGAAGTACAATTTCAATTATCCGGTGTCATCGCTTGGGCACCAAGTCATCAAGTAGATATTCAACCCGTTAATATGCTTCCTAGCGTTTCGAGCTTTGAAGTGCACGATGGTATTTTACATCACCTATTAAAAAGCAATGCCTTTGATTTACACTTTGAAAATGATTTACGATTAAGCAAGGCACCTGCCTATTTAAAGGAAGATACAACCTATTATAGTTATGACTCTCATTACTTCTATGAAACCTTTGAAGCGATGATTGAAGATCTACGAGCACAAACACACAAGCATGCCGTCAATGCCAAAGATCCATATTATAACTATTATCAATATATCTCTCATCGCTCTACTACAAATTATAGCTATCAAGATATCCACAACTATTTAAAAGAAAAACGTGGATTTACCGATACGATTACCAATTTCACAGATTTTGATAATTATGTTCATGATATTCTAAGCGAATCCATTTTGATGCAGGGAGATCAAGCATTCTTCCATTATCAAAATCAATTTGGTGTCAATGCGATCATGATGTTATCCTTAGCCTTAAACGAAAGTGCAAGTGGTCGAAGCGTTCTTGCCTATAACCGCAACAATCTATTTGGACATGCCGCCTTTGATGATGCGGTTGATAAGAATGCATCCCGTTATCAACGTGTGAGCGATAGTATTTATTCTCATGCCTATCACTACATTTCAACCTCTTATCTAGATGCCGATGCCTTCCAATATCATGGAGGACATTTTGGAAATAAAGCCGGTGGTTTAAATGTCTCTTATGCAAGTGATCCTTATTGGGGAGAAAAAGCCGCACAGTATTATTTTGATATCGATCAAGCTCTTGGCTGGAAAGATGATCAACAATATGCCTTTGGTATCACCGGTACCAAAACCGTTTCTGTAAAAAAAGAAGCGAGCTCTTCTTCAAAAACCATCTATCAAGTTCCAAATGGAATCGAAACAAGCTTTATTTTATTAAATCAAAAAGATGTCAATGGTGAAACTTGGTACATGGTACAAAGCGAACAAGGATTAAATGAACAACGCAATGTTTCCAAACAGAAAAACTATCCATTCAGCACAAGCTATGGTTATGTAAAAGCATCGGATTTACAAGCCGTTGTCAATAAGGAAAACATTCATCCAAAAACATATCATTCCATTACCTTTGATGCCAATGGCGGAACCTTCTATCCAAGTGATGAAACCATCACGCTACAAGTAGAAGAAAATGCGATACCAGTCATTGTTGCACCAGAGAAAAACAATGCCCTATTTACAGGATGGGATAAAGAAGTCAACAAAGCAACTGCCAATACAACGTATAAAGCAGTATATAAACCAGTGAAAAAAATTCAAATCGCTAAGATGCCTCAAACTAAGTACCAAATTGACGATACCATGAATTTAGAAGGTGGCGTTATCGAAGTTGTATTTACCGATGGTTCTACTCAAAAAGCCTCTTTAACAACCGATATGATCAGTGGCTTTGATACCTCAAAAACAGGTACAAAAAAGGTAACGATCACCTATGGTGGAACATCCATTACCTATCCAATTACCGTTGTCAAAGAAATCAAAGATGATGCATTCAAAGCAAGACAACAAGCAGCTTCCATCATCGCACACTACAGTGATCAAGTCGGATTGAGCCAAGAAGGCATGCAGGATTTATTAGACTTCCAAAAAACACTATGTTCTCTTGATCAAGGTGCCTTAAGCAACGATGTCTTACGTGCCGTTGACCGTATCCTTCAACCAAATCTTCAACCTCGTATGAGCGTTGTGATCAAGGATGATCAATACGATTTACAGGCATCTGGATTAAGCGTAAACTTCCAAAAAAATGCAGATAAGCTACATTCCATCATGCCAAAAACACTACAAGTCATCGTCGGTGATCAAGTCGATGAACAGACAAAGGATACCTTTAAAATGATTGCCGATGCAAACTACATGCGCTATGAAGATAGCTTTACCATTGATGGAAAAAATGATTTTGATGCCTTTGAACCAGAAACAAACATCCTATATTCCATCAAGAAACCAGAAGGTAGTGAAAACAAATTCTTCCGCGTCTTAACCATTGAAGATGGAAAAATCATTCAATTACCAACATCACAAAGTGAGAATCGCATTTTATTCCAAGCCAAAAAAGGAGACTTCGCCCTTGTATCCGTCTATGTTCCAGGTATTCAAGGAAGCCAAGATTATACCGAAGTTGCCACAATCCAAGGAAATGGAAAAAATTACATTCAAACTTACATCGTTCTTCCAGCAATCATTGGTGGAGCAGCATTCGTTCTTCTAGTTGTAGGAATTATAATCTTCTGTATTAAAAAACGTAAAAAAAGAAAAGAGGAAAACTCTTAGTCACAAACTAATGAACCCCTAGGGAAGCAGTTGCAAGCTGCTTCCCTTTTTTATATAATGGTCAATAGAGGTGAAAACTATGAAACGAAATGAAATTCAAGAAGAACTTACATGGGACTTATCCACCATGTTTCAAGATCAAAAAGCATTTTTAGATTGTTATCACGAAAGTGAAAAAGAATTAGCACAGATGGTTGAAATGAAAGGTCATATTACCGATACGATGGAATCTTATATCGATTTTATGAACAAACAAGAAGACTTGATGCGCAAATTAGATCAGTTGATGAATTATGCCCATATGGACACCGATGTTAATCCAGATAATGAAACATCCCAACAAAACTTAGCGATGTCATCCACTCTTTATCAACAAGTATGTGTCGCTTTAAACTTTGTTGAATTAGAATTAATCAAACACAAAGATGTTGTGGAAACATATTTAAAAGAAGAAGCATGCAAAGATTATCGCTATCCAATGCATGAAGTCTTCCGTTTGATTCCACATCAATTAGATGATGAAAAAGAAGAGATGCTTGCGCAAATGCAAGAAATCATGGCAGCTCCAGAAGCTACCTATGAAAGCTTCCGCTTAGAATATGAACCCGTTACCGTGAATGGAAAGAAAGAATTCTTAAATGGTGGAAACTATCATCAATTCCTATTAAACCCAGATGCAAACGTTCGTAAAGAAGCATTTGAACACTACTTCCAAGAATACAAACGTTATCAAAATGTCTTCATGAACCTATTAACCGCTCATGCGAAAGGACAAGTATTAAACGCAAAATTCCGTAACTTCCCTTCTGCATTAGAAGCTAGTTTATTTGAAGATGATGTCACAAAAGACTTATTTGACTTAGTATTAAAAATGGGAAATGATACATACCGCCCATATGTACACGAATATTTCCAAGTCAGAAAAGACATCCTACACTTAGATGAACAACATGTTTATGATATCTTTTTACCATTGGTAAAAGAAGTAAACGTACACTACACCATTGATGAAGCCTTCGATATCCTAAAGAAAGCTTTATTACCATTAGGTGAAGACTACGTCAGTATGTTAGATGTAGCACGCAAAGATCGTTGGATTGACTTTTTACCACATGAAAAGAAACGCTCTGGTGCCTACTCTAGTGGAACTTATGATTCCAATCCATTCATCCTTACAAACTTTAATGGAGACTACGATTCATTAAGTACATTGGCACATGAATTCGGTCACTCTATGCACTCTTACTACTCTCATAAAAATAACCGTGCATTACTTGCGAACTATCGCATCTTCGTTGCCGAAGTCGCTTCTACTGTCAATGAATTATTATTAAATCATTACTTATTAGAAAACTGTACCGATCCATCTTATAAAGCATACTTACTAAATAACTTATTAAATCAAATGGTTGGTACAATGTATCGTCAAACGATGTATGCTTCCTTTGAAAGCGAATTACACCATCGCATTGAAGAAAAACAAGCTCTATCATCTAAAGATATCTGTGATCTATACGAACGCTTAAATAAAGAATACTTCGGTGATGGCGTAATCGTGGATGATCTACAACGCTATGGTTGTTACTACATCCCTCACTTCTACTACAACTTCTACGTTTACAAATATACATTAGGTATGTCTGTTGCGATTAGCTTTGCGAAGAAGATTCTAGCAGGAGATGTGAAAGGATATCGTAACTTCTTAACAAAAGGCGGAAGTGAATCCCCTGTTGATGAATTGGTCAATGCTGGTGTTGATCCTAGAAAACAAGAAGTCTATGATGATGCCTTCACATACTTCAAAGAAGTCCTAGATGAATTCAAAGACTGCATGAAAGAAAGATAAATCCACAAAACCTCCAAGATCACATTGATATGGAGGTTTTTCTTTATTCTTATTTTTGATAAACACGTTAAATGTTTCCATCAAATAAAAAAAACAGATATGTAAATGAAACATATCTGTTCTTGGTTAAATGATCAATTAGTAAGAGAACTTATCGTAGTATTCTAAGTCTTCTAACATGCTGATATCTTCGATTGGGTTATTGTCTAGACGCAATTGATATAGGTTGCGTAGATTAACAAGTGGTGTTAGATCGGTTACATAGTTTGCTTTCAATGTTAAAGATCCAAGATTTGTCATATTTTCCAATGGGCTTAAATCATAAACACCATTATGATCCAAACGAAGAGACGTGATATTTGTCAATTCACGTAATGGTTCAATGTTTGTGATGACATTGTTGTATAAATCCACTGTGGATAAGTTGTGTAACTTCGATAGTGGTTCAATGCTTGCGATGTTGTTGTAAGATAAGCATAGACATTCTAGGTTTTTCATATCTTCTAGGCATGTGATATCTTGAACGTCATTGTTACCAACATCTAATGTCGTCATTTTTTCACAACCTTTTAATACGCTAATATCTTTGATGTTGTTGTTGAAAACATTTACTTCTACTAATTCTTTGGCATTTCTTAAGAAGTCGATGTTATCGATGTAACAACAGCTTGCTTTAAAGTATTTCAAGTTGTGCATATCACGTAAGATTTCTGTGTGTTCTACACGGTTTTCTGAGATATCTAATTTTTCTAATTTTGTTAGACCTTTTAAAATACGAAGATCTTTAAATCCACATTGGATCAAACGTAAATCTTTTAGGTTTTTCAATTTCTTTAAGAATGAGAAATCTTCTAAGTAGTTAAAGGATAATTCTAACACTTCAAGATTTGGGAATTCTTCTAACATGCTGCAGTCTTTTAAGTACTGGTTGTTTGTTAGATTTAATTTACGCAATGTTTTCTTCATATATTGTAATGGAGATAAATCAGAGAATAAGTTTGTGGATAAGTCTAACACTTCGATATTCTTTAAGTAGTTTAAATCCGCAACATCATATAACCACATTTTGTTCATATGCAATTCTTTTAATTGAGGTAATGTTCCTAGGATGCTAAATGGGAATGGACCATTTTCAATACCAATGTAAAGTACGTGTAATTTCTTAGCATTTTCTAGGTATACTAAGTTATCCACTTTACTGCGTTCTAAGTTTAATTCTTCTAGGTTGATCATACCTGCAATCGCACTAATATCCATCGTATATAAATTATTACGAGATAAGTCTAATCGAATTAATTGACGATATCCACGTAGGGCCTGAATATCTCTTAACATATTCTTTGAAAGATTTAAATATTCAATCTCGCGTAAATCTTTGATTGGGTCTAAATCTTCAATATGATTTCCACATAAATCTAGGTATTCCAAGTTTGTGGCGTAGTTTAATCCATCTAGGGAAACTATTTCTGCACTACGAGCAGAAAGACGAGTCAATGACTCCATTGCCTCTGCTGTAATTTCCTCTTCTTTTATATTTAATGTTCTCGCAACTGCTGCACGTAGAAATTCATCTTTAATAATCATCATGATGCTCCTTTCGCTTCCTTTGCATTTATACTATCATTATAACGCAAAACTATCAATTCTGAAACTGCTTTCAAATTTTTTTAAAAATAATAAAGTTTAAACTCCGTATAAGTCGATATTAATTGACTTTGATGTACAGAAGTGGTATTGTATCAATGTAATAAAAAGCGATAATTATGATTTCAAGACGCGCAAATTCTCGGAATTGTATTTATGACTCGTGTATACAGGATCCGATGGTTTGTGATTTTTTTATACATTGGAGTGCTTCTTATTAATCAATATAAGGAGGTACTAAAAATGAGTACAGGTAAAGTAAAATGGTTTAATGCTGAGAAAGGTTACGGATTCATCACTTCTGATGAAGGTAAAGACGTATTCGTACACTATTCAAGCATCCAATGTGACGGTTTCCGTACATTAGAAGAAGGACAAAAAGTTACTTTTGACGTTGTTGATTCAGATCGTGGACAACAAGCTAGTAACGTTGTAGTTTCTGCTGAATAATAATTAGTAAACCATAAAGAGCTGTTGTAGATTGTCTACAATGGCTTTTTTTATGTCATCCTAATAGGAGGATTGCATATACTGTATAATGACTATACAAACGATAGAAAGCGTGCTATCATGATACCGTGAGGTGATACTATGGATCGATTAGAATATGTCCGTGGCTTCGTCGATCGTGAGATTAACAATTTACGTAATGACGACCTAAAAAAATTCGCCTATATTCACACGTATGGAGTTGCCCAAATCGCAACGATGCTTGCGATGGCAAGAGATGCCGATGTTGAACTCGCTACAATTGCCGCAATGTTACACGATGTTTCCCTATATGCTGAAAACTGTCCTCATGCTGTTCATGCAAAGAAGAGTGCAGACTATGCGAGACGTTTATTAACAGAGTCTACTCTTTTTACGGAAGATGAAATCACCATTGTATGCAATGTCATTGCTGCACATTCTGATAAATTAACACGTTCAGATGGAAAGATATCTGAAATCTTAAAAGATGCCGATGTTTTACAACATTATCTATATAATGTAAACATCCCACCTAATGATAAAGATAAAGTTCGTCTTTACTATTTGCTTGAAACATTTAATGAGTTACATCAAAAATAAAAGCTGGTTTCCTTTTTATGAAGGATTTCCAGCTTTTTTCTATTGTATATACAGTAGATGAGTGAATCTGTTTTAAGTATCATAAAAACTTGGTATAATACTTAAATCAAGAGGTGCCTATGAAAAACTACTATAAAATACATGAAATCTCAAAACTATATAATATTGGTGTGGATTCTTTGCGCTATTATGAAGAACTTGGTATTTTACATCCGACACGGGATAAAAATAATTATCGACAATATACAACAAGTGATATCTATCGTTTAAATATGATTCGTGATCTTCGAAGTCTTGGCTTATCGATGAAGCATATCGCAGCCTATTTACAACATCGTACCATTGATAATAGTCTAGCCTTTATGGAACAGGAAGAAGCGATTATCGATCAAAAGATCGCATCGTTACTGGAGTTAAAAAAAGATATTCAAACACGGAAACAATCGCTAAAGGAAAGTACACAATTACCCTTTGATACCATCACAAAAATACATCTACCAAAGCGGAAATGTGTTAGTCTTGCGACCACTGCGGTACAAGATGATATTGAATACCAGCTCATCAAACTAAGCAAGGAGTATGAAGACACCATCTTTGCGATTGGTAATGTTCATACTGGCTGTTTTCTAGACTTCAAGGATAGAAACAACATTCATCCATCTTCGGTATTCATCATTCGTGATTCTTTAGAGAACTATGAATTCTTATTGCCGGAGGGTGATTATCTAAACTATTATTACCGTGGAGAACGCGATCACAGCTATTCGCATTTAAAAAAGATGATGACCTATTGTGAAGAGCATCATCTTGAAATATTATCGGAAGCCATGGAATTTTATATTATCGATGTTCATGAGACAACAAAGAAAGAAGAATACATCACTCTGTTACAGCTTCATGTTCAAGGATCGCTTTCTTAGTTGTTGCATCAAAGACTAGAAAGGTTTTGGCAACAAGTGTAATTTTATCATGGATCTGCAATGGATAATCATTTGGTACCATTGCCTTAACACGTTGCTTTTCAATCTGACATGTAATCATCGCAAACGCCCCATAATTTTCAATATATAAAATTTCTCCCTGTAAATGAAAGTTTGCTTCCGTATCAGCATTTGATGATATAGAGAAATGTTCTGGACGAATACCTACGATAAAAGACGTATTTGTATAGGAAGCAGGAAATGAAAAAGAAAGTGATTGCTGTTCACAAAGTAGACCTGTAGGTGTTCTTTGGGCATCAAAATAATTCATATTCGATGCCATGAAGGATGCCACAAAGGTATTTGCTGGATGTAGATACAATTCTTTTGGACTTGCGATTTGTTCAATTCTTCCCTCGTTCATCACCACAATCTTGGTTGCTAGACTCATTGCTTCCACTTGATCATGGGTAACATAAAGCAGGGTTTGGGGATGACGATGATGGTAGGATAAAATCAAATGTCGCATTTGTTCCTTTAAATTTGCATCTAAGGAAGATAGTGGTTCATCCATGAGCACCATCTTCTCATGACGGACAAAGGCACGGGCTAAGGATACACGCTGTCCCTGTCCACCCGATAAGGTAGAGGCAAAGCGATGGATATAATCGGTTAACACAAAGTCTTCACAGATTGCGGTTACCGCATCTTGAATTTCTTCCTTTGAAAAACCTTTATAGGAAAGACCAAAGGCAATATTATCAAAGACGGTTAGATGAGGAAATAACTCATGTGTTTGAAACACCATCGATAAATGTCGTTTCGATGGCTTTACGCCGGCTTGATTTTGTCCATCTATCTCAATACATCCACTGGTAGGTTCAAGCAGTCCAGCGATTAATTTTAGAAGCGTTGTTTTTCCACAACCGGATGGACCAACGATGACAACTCTCTCTCCGTCCTCAACGGTGAGGTTAAAATCGATTAAAACATCCTTTTTGGAATCCTCATATCGCTTTGATAAATGGCTTATTTTCATCGCTTTCATGATCATTCCTCCTTTTTTACAATTATTTTACTAATTTTTTTAAAAACTTTCCATACTTCACTTTCATAAATAAAAAAATATAGTATAATAAAAATACATAAATGTAACATTTTCAAACTTTTGTGTATCTTGTTATTTCTTTTTTATTATCAATATCTTTTATTTTATTTAACATTTTTATATAATAATATTGGAGATGATGAAATATGAAGTTGGAAAACCTTCCCGTTGAGGAAATTCAGAAAATTGATAAATTATCCTATCATTTACTATGCATTTCAAAGCAACGTTACGACAACGATTGGCAGTGCACATTTAATGCTCATCATTACACAGAACTCTTTTATGTCATCAGTGGACATGGAGAATTTTTAGTCAATGACGAACGATTCGACATCCATCCAGATGATATGATCATCATTAATCCTAACGTTTTACATACAGAGGTCAAATTAAAGGAAACTCCTATGGAATATATCGTCGTAGGAATCGAAGGATTACAGTTTACCAATATTGATCAAGGGGTTGTACGTAAAGACTTTAGTATTCATTCTTATCGTGATCACAAAGAAGATATCTTGTATTATTTGAATGCATTATTAAAAGAGCAAGAGCTAAAACGTCAATATTATGAAATGATCTGTCAAAATCAATTGCAGATTTTAGTCATTAATATGCTTCGCCACGCTTCTAGCGACCTTGTGGTTGTACCGGCAAAGAAAATCGCAAAAGAATGTCGATTTATTGAACAGTACATCGCAAATCACTATCGAGAAAACATCACATTAGATCTTTTAAGTGAAAAAACATTCATGAATAAGTTCTATATGGTTCATGCCTTTAAACAATATAAAGGAATTTCACCAATCAATTATTTGATTCAATTACGAGTAACAAAGGCAAAAGAATTATTGGCTACAACCGATCGTTCCATTGCCCAGATTTCAGATGATTGTGGTTTCTCTTCTCAATCTTACTTCTCACAAGTATTTAAAAAAGAAACACACATGACTCCAAATGAATATCGCAAAATCGTACTACAATAATAAATGGCACAAACGTGCCATTTATTTTTTTATGCCTTGATGATGTTGAAGAACGTTGTTATCAAAGGTATGAATCAACGCTTGTTCCTGTTTCCATCGATTCAATCCCATCTGTATGCACGATTCTAATACCTGTGTAAAGGTTACACCACTTGCTTCCCATAAATAATACGCCATAGAACCTGGAATGGAATTGATTTCATTCACATAACAGGTATCACTTTTTACATCGTATAAGAAATCAATGCGCACGATACCTTCCGCCTGTAAGGCAAGACAAGTTTCTATGGCGTACTCTTTGATTTCCTCTTCCTGTTGCTTTGAAATATGGGCAGGTATGGTACGATATGCATTGGATGCGACCTTTGTTTTTGTCCGACTTTCATATTTATCTTCAAACGTTAATAAATCGCCATGACGCATGACTTTTTCAATAACACTACAAGTAGTTGCTTGTTCGTTGCATAAAACCGAAATATTATATTCTTCCATCTGTTCAATCTTTTTTTCTATGACCAGACAAGAATCATACATCAAGGCCTCTTCCATGGCCTTTTTTAAATCATCTGCATAATGGACGATTTGAATACCAATGCTGCTACCTAAATGGGCGGGTTTGATCATAATCGGATATCCTAAGCGATTCACTTTCTGATAAAATGCTTCCTTCATCGCTTCTCCCTTACGATAGGAAAACCAGGGAACAACGGGTAGTCCGGCATCTTGTAGTAAACATTTCATAATCTGTTTATCCTGTCCTACTGCCATGGCCAATACTTTTCCCTGTGCATACGGAAGATGCAAGGTTTCTAAATACCCTTGAAAACAGCCATCTTCTCCATAGGTACCATGTAAAATTGGGAATACAAAATCAATGGCTTCCTTCTTTTGGTATAGATACTTACGCAGATGAACCAAGTAGACCTGTTGTTTGATACGAACAAGCTGCACTTCTTTGTTTGTTGTACAAACACGGCTTAAATCTGTAAATATGGACACATCGCAAAACGATGGATCACTATAAAAATGACCATCCTTTGCGATATAAATGGGAATCACATGATATTGTTTCGGCATAGCCGCTAAAACCTGCATGGCCGATAAAATACTAATTTCATGTTCCACGGATACACCGCCAAAGACAAGCGCAATCGTTTTGATCATTCAATCCTCTCCTTTTATTGATGAAATGCATCGGGTAAATCATTTTCTAATAAGATGGTCGCATCTTCAGATGCAATCTGTTTTAACATGGTCTGTGCCTCCTCAAAACTATGAGCTAGATAAATATGCAGTGAGGAAAACTGTTGCTTCTTTAATCCCTTGACCATGGATTCGGTCTGTTTGATACCAACAAAGATCACATCATCGATACAATCTGCCATATATTGACCAATGCGGAAGTTTTCCACATCTTGTTCCTGTCCTAAATCAATACAGCCAGGTGTAACTAGAATGCGTTGTCCTTCCATTGTTTTTAACACATCTAGTGCATATCGAAAGCCAACTGGATTCGCATTATAGGCATCATCTAAGATTGTTTTCCTTCCATAGGTCTTTTTCTCTAATCGATGAGGAACAGATGGAAGCATACGTACCTGTTTTTCAATAATTGCGAAGGGAACGGATAGGGTATCGGCTACAGCTACAGCACAGGTGATATTTTGCATTGCCTGCTCCCCTAATAGAGTTGTTTGAAACACCCTCGTTTCACCATGATGGGTAATCGAAAATAGCGTACCCTGTTTGGTGTATTGAAGCAATTGATAACGATAGTCCGCATCCTCATCCTTTCCAAACCATACAATCGCACACGTATTTTGTATTGGATACTCGACAAGTTCCTTACAGTCTCGATTTAAAAATCCAATGCCATGTTCTGGTAGATGTTCAATGACCTGCATCTTTTCTTGACAGATTCGCTCTTTTGTTTTAAAGGTTTTTAAATGCTGATTGCCAAGACTAGTCACAACACCATATTGCGGTTGTACAAGATCCATCAAAAATGCCAATTCCCCTACATGATCACTTCCCATTTCACAAAGAAACAATTCGTGCAAGGGTTCTAAATATTCTAAGATCGTTTTTGTGATACCCATTTGATTATTATAGGAATGTGGAGTCTGTAAGGTGTAATATTCCTCTTTGCACAGATGATACAAGATATTTTTAACCGTTGTTTTTCCATAACTTCCCGTAATCGCAATCGAAATCATGGAATTTCTATCTTCTAAAATCTTCTTTGCTTTTTTTACATACCGTTTTTTTATCACATCTTCTATTGGCTGCATACAGCTTGCGCTAAGTATTAAAATAAGCCAAGGCAACTCAAATAAAAAAGGGATGGTGATTAGAAAGATTGTATAGGGTACCATATGGGTATACAGATACATAAGCATCAATAGGATAAAACCATCCATGAGCAACAATCGTTTGATACGTGCCGTATAAACCAAAGGCTTGCGATAGGTTTGAAACGATTCTATTCGCCAAAAGAGTACCCCATATAAGGAACAGAGAAGTTCAAACATCCCATCTTGTAAAGCGTTTGTACGCAACAAACAATAAAACCCACAGGTGGATATACTCCATAGAAAGAATGCTTTCTTGGAATTTTTAACCTTCATTTTTAACCAAGGTCCATAACGATCCAAACAATAGTGCTGTTGTTGAAACATGTGTACACTATGTTTGATGGGCGTAAACCATACAAATAAAAAAAATACACTCTGTATCAATGTCATGTCATCGCTCCTAAATAGGCATCTAAAATTGCTAGAAATCGCTGTTGTTGATGATAAAAGGCGAAATGATCATCCCCCTGTAAAACGAGTAAGTAAGACATGGGCAGTTGTTCATTCATCTTCCTTGCCATCCACAATGGCGTTTGTTGATCCCGTTCTCCCCATATTAGAAGTGTGGGTACAAGGATGGTGGACAACCGACTTGTAAAGTCCTCATGAATCGCCATAACCAAAATCTTTTTCATGATTTCACTTGCGTTTTGATAATCGGCGCTACCCATTACACAAGGAACATGAAGTCTCTTTAATCCCTTATAGAAAAGAATTTTAAATTTTTGATGCAAAGATAATGGCTCTTTAATTCCTGCAGCACCCGTTAAAACCATTGCCTTTACGGGATACATCAAGGCATATGAGAATGCAATCCTTGCCCCAAATGAATGGGCAACCAGAATTACATTCTTCATTTGGTAGCGTTGAATCAGCATATGAATGCACTGTGCATAGTGTCTAAGATTCCATGCAACAGGTGGTTCTTCACTCTCTCCAAAGCCAGGAAGATCAATGGCTAATACTTGGTATTGGATTGAAAAATGCTCTTGGATAAAGGACATCATGTGATGATCACAACCCCATCCATGTAACAAGACCATGCCATCTCCCTCTCCCTTTATCGTTGCATGGATTTTTACATCCTCCATTCACACTTCCTCCCTTTCACTCAAGTATATGCAGAAGTGTGTTCTATTTTGTCAAAAAAAAGCAGAAGATTGTTCATCTTCTACTTTTTATCACTTAATTTTTTTAAGGAGCTCTTCTTTGGTTCCTTTGGTTTATTGATGCGGAAAATTACACCATCAGCCGTATTTTCTCCACATACGGTATAATGGTTGGCATTGACAACTTTGGCAACTATGCTTAAGCCAAGTCCAAATTTTCCACCTTGTCCTTTCTCATATGGTTTAAATAACACTTTAATTCTGCTCTCATCCATACTAGGACCATCATTGGCAATCGTTAATCCATCTTCTTCATTTAGATGAATCACAATCTTTGTTTTCGCATAACGTAAGGCATTTTCTAAAATGTTTTCCACCGCTACACGCCAAGGTTCCGCTAATCCATCAAACCAGACTTCTTCTAAGTCTGTTTCAATTGTGATCTCTGGCTTGATAAACTTCGTATTCTGAACAACGGTATCAACAATTTCTTCCATATTGGTTGAAATACCTTCACATTCTTGTGAAATTAAATATTCCACTCGATTCAAGAATAATAGGGAGTGTACCTTAGCCTCTAAACGATCCGCATTTTCAATGATGACATCCACGCTCTTCTCTAAGGTATCATATGGATAAATACCATCTTTGATACTTTCTCCATACGATTTAATAGTGGCAATTGGTGTCTTTAAATCATGAGAAATATTATGAATCATTTCTTCCTTTGTCTTTTCCTGATGCAACAATTCTTCACGCATGGATACTAAGGCATCCGCAAGTTCTCCAATTTCATCCTTACGATTGACATGAAGCGTCGCATCTTTTCCTGCCTTGACACGTTCGATATAATTTCGAATCTGATTCAATGGATGGATGAGTGTAATCACCCAAAGCATCAGAATGATAAAGAAGAAGCCAACCACAATGATGGTAATGTTTACCACACTGTTGACCAATACATCTTCTAATTTATTCATATTATTACTATAGGTTTTTGAAATTAAATACTTATGATCCGATAACTTCAAAATACTATAATAAGAGTCTAGTCCTTCTTGAGGACTATTATAAATACCATGGAAACGCTCATGACGTCCATTTGCACGGAATTTATTTAAATCACGTTTAATTTGTTGCCATTCAGCACTTTCAAAATTAATTTCATCATCTTTTGAAACTAAGAAATAAGGGACATCATCTTCCAATATTAAAATTGGGTAGTTTTCAACATCACTTGTATTACTATAATCATCCAATGTCGCATTGACACCAATCAAAGTATTCTGTGTATCATCGATGGTTTTAAAGATCTGCTCCTTAATCGCATCATTGACACTTCCATTGACATAGACCAAAAAGAATACCGCAAAAAAGGTCACAAAGAAAAAGATCAGAGCGAACAATTGTTGCGTCAGTGATAGCTGTTTAATAAATTCATTAAAACGCTTCATACTATCCTAAACGATAACCATATCCATAAATTGTATGAATATTTAAGTTTGGTAATTTTTTACGTAAACGACGTAGGGTGTCATCGACAACACGATCACTACCATAGTAGTTTTCTTCCCAAACATTCGTTAAAATGGCTTCACGATTAAATGCCATACCCTTATTCTTAATGAACATCATCAACAAGTCAAATTCTTTAGTAGTAAGATCAATTTCTTTTCCACCATCAAATACTTTACGTTGTTCTTCATCCAATTCATAACCATCGATCATAATACGATTGTTATCATTGCGATACACACGTTTAATAACATTATTTACACGCAACACCAATTCTTTTGGTGAGAATGGTTTTGTGATGTAGTCATCACTACCTTTTTCAAGACCGATGATACGATCGAATTCTTTATCTCTTGCGGACATAAAGATAACCGGGATATCTTTTCCTTGAAGTCGAATTTCCTCAATTAAATCAAATCCACTCTTATCATCCAACATAATGTCTAAAATCCATAGATGAACATCGTCATCACCAACATGTGCACTTGCTTCTTCATATGTATAGTAAGAACGAGCTTCATATCCCTCTTTTTTCAAATATTGATTGACTAAATCATTAATTGCTTTTTCATCTTCTACAATACAAATTACTTTTTTCATACAAATCACCTCATACCTTTATTTTAGACCAAATTATGTGAGAAAAAAAGTCTTTTTACAATATCTTGAATGTTTCACATAATATCACACTATGCATAAAAAAAGGTATGATACAACCACAAGAGCAGTTCTATCA
>SAMEA104404106__coassemble_953_pt1 | contig 25132 bp, 39 predicted proteins | sample SAMEA104404106__metabat2_high_PE_075 | metagenome-assembled genome bin SAMEA104404106 (sample SAMEA104404106) | Balaenoptera acutorostrata
ATTTTAGACCCCACAACTCAGAACCCCCACGGAAATTTAGAGCTCCAAAAAAAACTGCTGACCTTTTGTCAACAGTCTGAGACATCATGTTTCCATGATGTCAATTTGAATTATTTTACAAGTTCAATGATTGCCATTGGAGCAGCATCTCCACGACGTACTCTAGTTTTTACAACTCTAGTGTATCCACCATTACGATCTTTGTATGCAGGTCCAATTTCGTTGAACAATTTTTGTAATGCTGTTTGACCAGTTTTTTCGTCAACAACAACATCTTTAACAAATCTAGCAGCTTGACGACGTGCATGCAAGTCACCACGTTTTGCTAAAGTGATTAATTCATCAACTACTGAGCTAATTTCTTTTGCTTTCATTTCAGTTGTTTCAATCTGACCATAAGCAATTACTGAAGTAGCCATGTTACGTAATAAAGCTTTACGGTGATCAGCTTTACGTCCTAATTTACGATTCCACATTGGTCGTTAACCTCCTTTGCGAATAAATATCTTATTCGTATGACTTAAAGTTTAAGCCCAAATCATACAATTTATCTTTAACTTCTTTAAGTGATTTCTTACCTAAGTTACGTACTCTCATCATTTCATCTTCAGTACGTTGAGTTAATTCTTCTACTGTTTGGATTCCTGCACGTTTTAAGCAGTTGTATGAACGAACAGATAAGTCAAGATCTTCAATCATCATGACAAGACCTTTATTCTGAACTTCACCTTGTGCTTCTTTCATTACAGATTCCATATCATTTACAGCTTCATCAACACTAGTTAATAACTCTAAATGATCGATTAGAATTTTTGCAGACATTGCCAAAGATTCAGCAGGACTGATTGAAGAATCTGTCCAGATTTCTAAAGTAACTTTGTCATAGTTTGCATTTTGACCAACACGAGTTGGATCAACTGAATAAGAAACCTTTTCAATTGGTGTATAGATAGAATCAGTATAAATGATTCCTAAAGGTTGGTTTGGATTTTGGTATAAGCGTTTGTTACCATCAGCACTTACATATCCACGCCCGATACGAGCCTGTAATTCCATTTCCAATACTCCACCTTCTTCAAGAGTACAGATATGTAAATCTTTACTTAAAATCTCTACTCCTTCCGGACAGATAATATCTGCGCCAGTTACTTCCCCAGGTCCTTGTTTAGAAATACGTAATGTATAAACTTCATCATCTTGAATTTTCATAACTAATGTTTTGATATTTAAGATCATTGAAGTTACGTCTTCTACAATCCCTGGAATAGATGTAAACTCGTGGTAAACCCCGTCAACCTTAATTGAAAATACGGCAGCTCCCGGTAAAGAGGAGAGCAAAACACGTCTTAGTGCATTTCCAATAGTTGTTCCAAAACCTCTTTCCAAAGGTTCAAATACAAACTTACCATAATGTTTTGAATCATCATATTCTTTTACTTCAAATTGTGCACGTTCGAATTTTTGCATATTATACCTCCTCAATTAGTTTATTGATTAACCACGTGGTCGTTTAGGTGGACGACAACCGTTGTGTGGAATAGGAGTTACATCGTTAATCATTGTAATTTCTAATCCTGCAACCTGTAATGCTCTTACAGCTGCTTCACGTCCAGGTCCTGGACCTTTAACGTTTACTGATACTGTTTTCATACCATTTTCTATTGCTGCTTTACCTGCAGCTTCTCCAGCCATCTGAGCTGCGAATGGAGTAGATTTACGTGAACCTTTGAACCCCAATGCACCAGCGCTAGACCATGCTACAGCGTTTCCGTTTTCGTCAGTAATAGTAACGATGGTATTGTTAAATGTTGAATGAATATGAGCACATCCACGAGCAATATTCTTGCGTGCTTTACGTTTACGTGCGCCCGCTTTTACGTTTTTTGCCATTTTAATTTCCTCCTATCGTCCTATTTCTTTTTATTTGCTACTGTACGAACTGGACCTTTACGCGTACGAGCATTTGTTTTTGTTCTCTGTCCGCGAACCGGTAAACCTTTACGGTGACGGATTCCACGGTAGCATCCAACTTCCATTAGACGCTTGATGTTTAATGCAACTTCACGACGTAAATCACCTTCAACTTTGATTGCGTCGATTTCAGTACGAATTGCATTTACCTGATCGTCAGTTAAATCTTTTACACGGATATCTTCACTGATTCCTGTTTTTGCTAGAATCTGTTCCGCAGTTGTGCGGCCGATTCCGTAAATGTACGTTAATGATACTACTACGCGTTTATCGCGTGGTAAGTCAACACCTGCAATACGAGCCATTTTACATTACACCTCCATTAATTTCCTTGTCTTTGTTTGTGTTTTGGATTTTCGCAAATGACCATGACACGGCCTTTACGTTTAATAATGCGGCACTTATCGCATATTGGTTTGACAGATGGTCTTACTTTCATGCGTCTTCCTCCTTATTCACGACTTATTTGTGTCGGAATGTAATTCGCCCACGTGTTAAATCATAAGGTGAAATTTCGACAGTTACACGATCCCCTGGTAAAATGCGGATGTAGTGCATGCGGATTTTACCAGAAACGTGAGCCAGTATTTCGTGTCCGTTTCCCAATTTCACTTTGAACATTGCATTTGGAAGTGTATCGATTACTTCGCCTTCCATTTCAATAACATCTTGCTTACCCATTACTTGGCTGTTCCTCCTCTTTTACAGTTGTGAGTATTTCATACCCTTCTTTTGTGATCATGATTGTGTGTTCGAAATGAGCAGATAATCCACCATCTTTGGTTGCTACTCCCCATCCGTCACTTAACAATCGAGTGTGTGGCCTACCTTGTAAAACTGTAGGTTCTACTGCTATAGTCATTCCTTCTTCTAAAAGAATTCCCTGACCAGCGGGGCCGAAATTTGGAACTGTCGGATCTTCATGGACAGAAGTTCCAATACCATGTCCTGCATAATCTCGTGGCAATGAGTATCCATGTGTAAATACATATTCCCCAATTGCATGAGATATATCAGTTAGATGATTCCCAGCTTTTGCCATTTTTAAACCTTCAAATAAAGATTCTTCGCCAATTTTCATTAAAGATTTTGCCTCTTCGCTGATATTACCGACAGCATACGTCCATGCTGAGTCTCCATGGTACCCTTCATAACAGGCACCGATATCTACTGATACAATGTCCCCATCATGTAAAATAGTGTCATCTGGAACACCATGAACCATGACGGAATTTACAGATATACATGCAGCAGCTGGAAACCCATATAAACCCTTAAATGACGGTGTCCCGCCATTGTTAAGAATCGTATTTTCTACGACTTCGTTTATTTCTTTTGTAGTAATTCCAGGCTGTATAACTGCTTGCGCCGCACGATGTGCGAGCGCAACAATTATACCTGCTTTTTTCATAAATGTCAACTCCTGATTTGACTTTGGTCGAATCATTTATTAATCCTCCAAAGCTTTCAGGACGTCGTTCCAGACATTTTCGATTGGTTGATCAGCATTGATCTTGCTAACAATACCTTTATTAGCATAATAATCAAGTACTGGAGCAGTTTGTTTTGTATATTCATCCAATCGAACTGTTAAGCTTTCAACTGTATCATCTTTACGTTGATATAGCTCACCACCGCAGTTATCGCAAACATTTGCAACTTTTGGTGGTTTTGACTGTAAGTGATAGATTTCACCACATTGTTTACACAAGCGGCGACCTGTAATTCTTCCAGCCAATACATCAAATGCAATATCCATTGCGATGACTTTATCGATTGCTAAATCTGAATTAGCAGATAATTCATCGAATGCTTTTGCTTGATCTAACGTTCTTGGATATCCATCTAGAAGATAACCATTTTTCTTATCTTCTAAATTTTCTAAATAACTTTTAACCATATTGTTAACTAATTCATCAGGAACTAACATACCTTTGTCCATGTAGCCTTTTGCTTCAAGTCCAAGAGCTGTACCGTTACCAATTTCTGAACGGAAGATATCTCCGGTTGAAATATGATTAACGTTAAATTTTTCAACAATTTTTGCAGACATCGTACCTTTACCGGCACCAGGTCCACCCATAATCAAGATATTCATCAGTTTCACCTTCTATCTTTGCAAGAATCCTCGATAAGATTTTTGTGTTAAACGTCCTTCGATTTGTTTCACAGTTTCCATTGCAACACCAACGACGATGATGATACCTGTACCACCAATTCCCATAGAACCAGGAAGGCTAGTAACAAGAGGAAGGATGTGTGGTAATACTGCGATAAACGCAAGACCAACAGCACCTAAAACTGTGATTCTATTTAATACCTTGTTAATATATTCTTTTGTTTCAGTACCAGGACGAACACCAGGAATATATGTACCAGATTTACCTAAATTTTCAGCAATTTTTACTGGGTCAACCTGTAATTTTGTGTAGAAGAATGTGAACAAGATAATTAATACTACATAGATAATCAAACTAACAGCAGTTTGCATACCTAAGAAGTATTCAACTGTATGAACCCATTCAGCAGCAGTTACCATTTTGATGATCTGTAATGGAGCAACCATTAATGCAGAAGCAAAGATAACTGGGATAACACTTGCTGAGTTAATTTTTAATGGTAAGTAAGTCATATCTTTTCTACGTGTTGATACGGTACTTGAAGTATATTGGATAGGGATTTTACGTTCTGCTGTTTGCATAAATACAACGAATACGATGATTAGCAAGTAACAGAAGATATAACCACCAAATCCTAAAATACCATTAAATGTTGCTGAACTACTTGATGTGTCCACCAAAGTACTCCAAGCTGTTGTAAATTCAAATGGTAATCGAGCGATGATACCAGCAGCAATGATCATAGAAACACCGTTTCCAATTCCCTTTGTTGTGATATTATCACCGATCCATAATAGAAACATACTACCTGCAGTTAATACCGTAGCTACATAAAGGATACTTGACCATCCATTTCCATTCATCAATAGATCTGGATAAGTTCTTGAGAATCCGTAGATTAGCATAGAAGCTTGGAAGAAGCTTAGTACTACTGCTAAATATCTAGTATAACGGTCAATCTGTTTACGTCCAGATGCTCCGCCTTTAGATAATTCTGTTAAAGCTGGTATAACATCCATAGATAGTAACTGAATAATGATAGATGCTGTAATGTATGGCCCGACACCCATCGCGAAGATAGACATCTGTTCCAGTCCACCACCGCCAAGAAGGTTGATCATATCAATTAATGAGTTGTTCGTTCTTGTTAGTGACGCTGTATCCACACCTGGGACAGTAATCGCTGTTCCAAAACGGAATACAAACAACATGGCAAGAGTAAAGAATATTCTTTTACGAATATCCTTATTCTTGAACATGTTGGAAACCATGCTAAACATCTTAGATAACCTCTGCTTTTCCGCCTGCTTGTTCGATTACAGTTAAAGCTGATTTAGAGAATTTGTTAGCTTTAACTGTAAGTTTTTTAGCTAATTCTCCTTCACCTAAAATTTTAACACCATCTAATTCTTTTCCTACTAATCCACATTCGATTAATAATGTAGGTGTTACTTCAGTACCATCTTCAAATCTATTTAAAGATTCAACGTTAACAATTGCATACTCTTTACGAGCAAAGTTTGTAAATCCTCTTTTTGGCAAACGTCTAGCAAGTGGTGTTTGTCCACCTTCGAAACCTAAGCGAACTCCTCCACCTGATCTAGCATTTTGTCCTTTGTGCCCTTTACCAGCAGTTTTACCGTTTCCAGAAGCGTGTCCACGTCCTACACGGTAACTAGCTTTTCTAGCACCTTCTGTATAAGTCAATTCATGTAATTTCATGTTAAATTCCTCCTGTTAACCGCGAATTTCTTCTGGTTTTTTACCACGGAGACGTGCAACATCTTCGATTGTTTTCAAATCTTTTAATGCTGCAATCGTAGCACGAACCATGTTGATTGGTGTACGGCTTCCTAAACATTTAGATAAGATATCGTTGATACCAGCAAGTTCTAATACCGCACGAACTGGACCACCAGCGATAACTCCAGTACCTTCTGTAGCAGGACGAAGGAAGATTTCTCCAGCTCCATAACGTCCAGTGATTGCATGAGGAATTGTAGTTCCTACGATAGGTACGTTGAATACGTTTTTCTTAGCGTTTTCGATAGCTTTTTTAATTGCATCAGGAACTTCATTAGCTTTTCCTGTACCGAATCCGATACGACCTTTTTTGTCTCCGATAACAACCAATGCAGCAAAACGGAAGCGGCGACCACCTTTTACTACTTTAGTTACACGGTTAATGGTTACGACGCGTTCTTCGAATTCTTTTTCTACTTCGCGATTTCTTCTTGGTTTACGTTCCATTCGCCTAACCTCCTAAAATTTCAATCCGGCTTCTCTAGCCGCTTCAGCTAATGCTTTAACTCGACCAGTGTAAACATATCCACCACGATCGAATACTACATTTGTGATATTTTTTTCGATAGCACGTTTCGCAACTTCAGCACCAACAGCTTTAGCAGCTTCTACGTTACCACCATTTGTTAATTTCATTTCAACACTGCTAGCAGAAACTAAAGTAGTTCCGTTAACATCATCAATAATCTGCGCGTGAATGTGGCTGTTTGAACGGAAAACGTTCAGGCGGGGACATTCAGGAGTACCGCTGATTTTGGTACGAACACGCAAGTGACGGCGTAAACGCTCATCATTTCTAGATACTTTCTTAAGCATTGTTCAATTTCTCCTTTCCCACTATTTCTTACCTGCTGTTTTACCTTCCTTACGACGAACATATTCACCTTTGTAGCGAATACCTTTGCCTTTGTAAGGTTCTGGTTTTCTAACAGCACGAACATTTGCAGCAAATTCACCAACACGTTGTTTGTCGATACCTGATACTTTAATGTTAGTAGCAGATGTACATTCAACAGTTAATCCATCTTCAACAGTGAATTCGATTGGGTGTGAGTAACCAATGTTTAAAGTTAATTTTTTACCGCTCATAGCAGCACGGAACCCGATACCAACTAATTCAAGTTCTTTAGTATAACCAGCTGTTACACCTTCAACCATGTTAGCTAATAATGCACGAGTTGTTCCGTGTAATTGTTTAGTAGCTTTTAATTCGTTTGGACGAGTTACTGTCAAAACGTTTTCTTCATTTTTGATTCCGAATTTTGGATCAAATTGACGAGTTAAAGTTCCTTTAGGACCTTTAACAGTCACCTCATTCCCACTAGCGATTGTTACTTCAACGCCAGCAGGAATGGTAATCGCTTTATTACCGATACGTGACATTCTAATTTACCTCCGTCTAGATTACCACACGTAGGCGATTACTTCGCCACCAACGTGTTTAGCTCTAGCTTCTTTATCTGTCATTAAACCATGAGATGTAGAGACGATAGCAATACCTAATCCGTTTAATACGCGAGGAACTTCGTCCACTTTAGCGTAAACACGTAATCCTGGTTTTGATACTCTCTTTAATCCATTGATAACTTTTTCGTTATTTGGACCATATTTTAAAGTAACTGTGATTGTTTTTTTAACATCTCCAGATACTGTATATTCTGTAATGAATCCTTCTTCTTTTAAAATTCTTGCGATTTCGATTTTTTCGTTATTTGCAGGAACTTCTACAACTTCGTGACGAGCTTGAATACCGTTACGAATTCTAGTTAGCATATCTGCAATCGGATCTGTCATTATCATCATGACTGTATTCCTCCTATCTGACTACCAACTTGCCTTTTTTACACCCGGGATTTGACCTTTATAAGCCAATTCACGGAAGCAAATACGGCATAGTTTGTATTTACGTAAAACTGAGTGAGGACGGCCACAACGTTCACAACGTGTGTACTCACGCACTTGGAACTTTTGAGGACGTTTAGATTTGTTAATCATTGCTTTTTTTGCCATTTGTAAGTCCTCCTATTTCTTGAAAGGCATACCTAATTCAACTAGTAATGCCTTAGCTTCTTCGTTTGTTTTAGCAGTAGTAACGATTACGATATCCATACCACGTACTTTGTTAACTTTATCGTAGTTAATTTCTGGGAAAATTAATTGTTCTTTGATACCTAATGTGTAGTTACCACGACCATCGAATGAAGTAGTTGATACTCCACGGAAGTCACGTACACGTGGTAATGAGATGTTCATTAATTTGTCTAAGAAATCATACATTTTTTCTTTACGTAAAGTAACTTTACATCCGATTGGCATACCTTCACGTAATTTGAAGTTAGCGATTGATTTTTTCGCTTTTGTTACTACTGGAGCCTGTCCAGTAATTTGAGCAAGTTCAGCGATTGCTTCATCTAGTACCTTTGGATTTGCAATAGCTTCACCAATTCCCATGTTGATAACGATTTTGTCAACATAAGGAACTTCCATAACTGATTTGTAGTTGAACTTTTTCATTAAGTTAGGTACTACTACATCTGTATATTTCTGATTTAGGCGGTTCATCCTTTAACCCTCCTACTTAACTTCAGCGCCAGTTTTTTTGTAGACGCGAACCTTTGTTGTGTTTCCTTTTTTGTCTTCTTTCATTTCGAATCCGACACGGCTAGCTTTTTTAGCCTTGCTATCGTAAGCCATTACGTTACTAACGTGGATTGGCATTTCTTTTTCGATAATACCACCTTCTGGGTTAGCTTGTGTTGGTTTTAAGTGTTTCTTAGCTAAGTTAACACCTTCAACGATAACTTTGTTTTCTTTAGGTAAAACTTTAGTTACTTCAGCAATAGTGCCCTTGTAAGCACCTGTAATAACTTGTACCTTATCACCTTTTTTGATCTTCACAAGAACACCTCCTTATAATACTTCTGGTGCCAAAGACACAATTTTCATGAAGTCTTTGTCACGTAATTCTCTTGCTACTGGTCCGAAAATACGAGTTCCACGTGGAGTTTTGTCGTCTTTGATTAGGACTACAGCATTGTCATCAAATTTGATGTATGTTCCGTTGTCACGGCGAACACCACGTTTAGTACGTACGATTACACCTTTAACAACATCACCTTTTTTAACAGTTCCACCAGGAGCAGCCTGCTTTACAGCACAGACAACGATATCCCCGATGTTTGAAAACTTACGAACGCTTCCACCTAAACAACGGATAACCAATACTTCTTTGGCACCAGTGTTATCAGCGACGCGTAATCTACTTTCATTCTGGATCATGAATGTCTACCTCCCTGCGCCTATAGCTGAACAGCTTTTTCAACGATTTCAACTAAGCGGAAACGTTTTGTAGCTGATAATGGACGAGTTTCCATAATTACTACTTTATCTCCGATTCTAGCTTCGTTGTTTTCGTCATGAGCTTTAAACTTTTTAGAATATTTTACACGTTTACCATATAATGGGTGTGTTTTTTTAGTTTCAACAATTACAGTAATTGTTTTATCCATTTTATCTGAAACAACCGTTCCACGATACACTTTACGGTTAGATCTTTCCATAACTTAGTGATCCTCCTTATTCCTGATTGCTAAGCTCGCGCTCAGTCAATACGGTTTTCATACGGGCAATATCTTTTTTCACTGTTTTTAAGCGTGCAGTGTTTGTTAATTGTCCTGTAGCTTGTTGGAAACGAAGATTGAAAAGTTCATCTTTAAGCGTTTCGATCTGCTGTGCAATTTCAGTGTTACTTAATTCTCTGATCTCTTTCGCTGTCATTATTTCGTCTCTCCTTTTCTAACAAATTTAGTTTTAACTGGTAATTTATGAGAAGCTAAACGGAATGCTTCACGTGCAACTTCTTCAGGTACCCCAGCGATTTCAAACATTACACGTCCTGGTTTAACTACTGCAACCCATCCTTCAGGTGCACCTTTACCAGAACCCATACGTACTTCTAGAGGTTTTTTCGTTCTTGCCATGTGAGGGAAGATACGAATCCAAACCTTACCACCACGTTTCATATAACGTGTCATAGCGATACGAGCAGCTTCGATTTGACGGTTACTGATGTAAGCACCAGTATCAGCCATTAAACCATATTCACCAAATGATACGTCACGACCAGCTTTAGCGCGTCCTTCGTAACTCAAACGGTGAGGTCTTCTATATTTTGTTCTTTTTGGCATTAACATAATTAGTTACCTCCTTCTGCGTTTTTAGGAGCGTTTCCAGCAGCTTTTCTTGGGCCGTTGTTACGGTTGCGGTTGTCGTTACGTCCGTTACGGTTGTTACGACGTCCACGACGACGATCGTTCATTCCTTTTGGTGCTTCTGGTTCTTGTACCATCTGTCCAGGTAATACTTCACCACGGCAGATCCATACTTTAACACCTAAACGACCATACTGAGTAGAAGCTTCTTCCCAAGCATAATCGATATCAGCACGTAATGTATGTAAAGGTACAACACCTTCACTATATCCTTCTGTACGAGCCATATCAGCTCCACCTAAACGTCCAGATACAGCTGTTTTGATTCCTTTAGCTCCAGCGCGCATAGTTCTTTGGATTGCTTTTTTCTGAGCAGTACGGAAACTTGCACGTTGTTCTAACTGGTCAGCAATGCTACGAGCAACTAAGCGAGCATCTAAGTCTGGATTAGCAATTTCTAATACTTTAACATAGATGTTTTTTCCACCAGTTAATTTTTCTAATTTCTTTTTCAAGTTTTCGATATTTTCACCGTTTGTTCCGATGATCACACCCGGACGAGCTGTACGGATCATAATTTCTACACGGTTTTTAGAACGTTCAATTTCAATTCTTGATACAGAAGCTGCTTTTAATTCTGCGAATAAAAATTCACGAATTTTAACATCTTCTAGTAATAAATCGGCATAATCTTTGTCAGCGTACCATCTTGATTCCCAATCACGGATAACGCCAACTCGCATTCCGATCGGACTAACTTTCTGTCCCATGAGCTACCTCCTTAATTACGCTCGTCAACCACTACAGTAATGTGGCTGGTGCGTTTGTGGATTGCACTTGCAGATCCTTTTGCACGTGGCATGAAACGTTTTAAAGTAACACCTTCGTTAGCGTAACATGCTTTCACGTATAATTTTTCTTCATTCATATCGTTATTGTTTACTGCGTTTGATACAGCAGATTTTAATACTTTTGCGATTGATTCTGCAGCAACGTTTGGTGTAAATTTCAAAATTGCAGCAGCTTCGTCAACGTTTTTCCCACGGATCAAGTCGATTACAAGACGAGCTTTTCTAGGTGGGATACGTAATGTTTTTGCAGTTGCTTTTACTTCCATTTAGATATTCCTCCTTATTTTATCTTTTAGCTTTCTTGTCATCTGCGCCATGATCAGCGTATTTACGTGTTGGCACGAATTCACCAAGTTTGTGACCTACCATGTCTTCTGTAACATAAACAGGCATATGTTCTTTACCGTTATAAACAGCAAATGTATGTTCCACAAACTGAGGGAAAATTGTTGAACGACGTGACCAAGTTTTGATAACTTGTTTTTTACCAGCAGCATTCAGTGCATCAACCTTTTTCATTAAATGGTCATCACAGAATGGGCCCTTTTTTAAACTACGACTCATTTTTCATTTCCTCCTTTTGCCTATTTACCATTACGACGACGAACGATTAATTTCGTAGACGCTTTTTTAGCTTTACGAGTTTTAACACCCATAGCTTTTTTACCCCAAGGAGTCATTGGTGATTTACGTCCTACTGGAGTACGTCCTTCACCACCACCATGAGGGTGATCGTTAGGGTTCATAACAGAACCACGAACTGTTGGGCGAATACCTCTCCAACGGTTACGTCCAGCTTTACCGTAGTTAACTAGACTGTGGTCTTCGTTTCCAACCTGACCGATTGTAGCACGGCAGTTAGACAAAATTTTACGAACTTCACCAGAAACTAAACGTACTGTAACATATTTGTCTTCAATACCTAAGATCTGAGCAGATGCACCAGCTGAACGAGCCAACTGTCCACCTTTACCAGGTTTAAGTTCGATGTTGTGGATGAATGTTCCTTCAGGAATGTTTCTCATTTCTAAAGTATTTCCCACTTTAATATCAGCACCTTCTCCAGATACAACTGTCATTCCAACAGTTAATCCTTTAGGAGCGATGATGTAACGTTTTTCACCATCTGCATAGTTTAATAAAGCGATGTTTGCAGAACGGTTTGGATCGTATTCGATTGTTGCAACTCTTGCAGGGATACCATCTTTGTTACGTTTGAAGTCGATGATACGGTAAGCACGTTTGTGTCCTCCACCTTGGTGACGAGTTGTAATACGTCCATTGTTGTTTCTTCCACCTTTGCTATTTAAAGGGGCAACTAAAGATCTTTCTGGCTTGCTTGCAGTGATTTCTTCACGTGACAAGCTAGTCATACCACGACGACCTGGAGTGGTCGGTTTATACTTTTTAATTGGCATGTGTCAATTTCCTCCTTACGCAATATTTATCCAGGAAATAGCGTTCTTCTTCCTGTTCTTATTTAGCTTCTTCTTCGCCGAATAAGTTGATGTCTTGTCCTTCAGCAATTCTTACATATGCTTTACGAACAGCTTTTGTTTTACCAACGTATTTACCCATTCTTTTTGTTTTAGGTTTTACGTTTACAACGTTAACACTTACTACGTCAACACCGAAGATATTTTCTACAGCTTGTTTAACTAAAGTTTTGTTAGCGCCTTTTTTAACCTCGAAGGTTACCTTGTTGCCTTCGTCCATGTATCTCATTGTTTTTTCAGTGATGATTGGACGGATAATAATGTCTCTATAGTTATCCATTATGCAAGTGCCTCCTCAACATCTTTTACAGCAGCTTCTGTGAAGACGATTTTGTTAGCATTTACGATATCGTAAACGTTTAATCCATCAGCAGTTAACATCATCATTGATGGGATGTTTCTCATACTTAAGAATGCATTTTCGAAATCTTCAGCTTCAGATACTACAAATAATGTTTTTCTTGGAGCGTCTAAGTTTTTGATAATTTCATTGAAAGCTTTAGTTTTTGGAGCTTCTAATTCGAATTTATCAACAACGCTCATAGCGTTTTCTAACACTTTTTCAGATAATACTGATTTAAGTGCTAAACGACGAACTTTTTTGTTTAATTTGTATGCATAGCTTCTTGGTGTTGGTCCGAATACGATTCCTCCACCTCTCCACTGTGTAGCACGGATAGAACCTTGACGAGCACGTCCAGTTCCTTTTTGTCTCCAAGGTTTACGTCCACCACCACGTACTTCTGTACGGTTTTTAGTGTCGTGAGTTCCTTGGCGCATGCTAGCGCGTTGCATTACAACTGCATCAAAGATACATTGCTGATTTGGCTCGATGCCAAATACTGTTTCTGCAAGAGTAATTTCACGAAGCTTTTCGCCAGCTTGGTTTAATACGTCCATGTTAGGCATCTTTTATTCCTCCTCTTTCGTGTAATCTACTAATGTTACTGGAGCTTTGTCTCCCTTAGTACATTTAGCAGTACGTACCATTACTAATCCACGTTTAGGTCCAGGCACGTTTCCTTTAATTAATAAGTAGTTGTTTTCTACATCTACTTTGATTACTGTCAAGTTCTGGTTAGTTGTTCTATATCCACCTAACTGACCTGCCATAATCGTTCCTTTGATGATTCTACCTTGGCGAGATGTAATACCGTTTGTTGCTAATGAACCGATGTGACGGATGTTTTTAGATCCACCGTGTGATTTAGGTCCTTGATGAGCATTGTTACGAACGATTGTACCGTTATATCCTCTACCTTTGCTAGTACCGATAACATCAACTGTTTCACCAGCAGAGAAGATATCAACTTTAACTGTATCACCTAGGTTAACATCTAATTCGCAATCACGAACTTCTTGAGTAAAGCGTTTAGCAGTTGTGTTTGCTTTTGCAGCGTGTCCTTTAGAAGGTTTTGTGCTGCGAGATTCTTTAACATCTTCGAATCCTAATTGAACAGCTTCGTATCCATCGTTTTCCACTGTTTTTTTCTGTAATACTACGTTTGGTGTAGCTTCAACAACAGTAACCGGAATAAGTGTTCCTTCTTCCGTAAATACCTGTGTCATTCCAAGTTTACGTCCAAGAATACCTTTCATGATGTCACCTCCATTACAGCTTAATTTCGATGTCAACACCACTTGGCAATTCTAAACGACTCAATGAATCGATTGTTTCTGCCGTAGGTCCGACGATCTCAATTAAACGTTTGTGCGTTCTGATCTCGAATTGTTCACGAGAATCTTTGTATTTGTGTACCGCACGCAGAACTGTTACGATCTGCTTTTCAGTTGGAAGTGGTACTGGTCCAACAATTTTTTTAGCACCGTGAGCTTGTGCTGCCTGAACGATCTTTTCTGCAGATGCATCTAAGATTCTGTGTTCGTAGGCTTTTAAGCGAATTCTTACGCTATTTTTTGCCATGAATATGTCTCCTTTCGTCTATATCGACTATAGACTCGCTCGATGCGAATTACCCGACCTCGCCGTCCATGACAACGTTCTTCAGTGGGTCGGCAACCTCGCATGTCATTGCGGTCGTGACCATATTCTAACATATACCCCCTATTAATACAACCCTTTTTTTAACGATTTTTCACTTTTTTTCGGCCTTTTTTGCATGTTTTTAATTCCACATTTTAACCGTAAAAATGTATGCGTTTACATTTATTTTACATGCTTATTACCCTGTTTTTTCTTCATAAAAAGCAAAAAAATCGATAAAATTTTTATTTTTTACCGATTTTTTCCTAACTTTATAAATCTTTGATAATTTTCATCCATTTGTTTTTCTAAGGCTTCTACATCCATGTTTCGAATGCTTGCGATGGTTTTTAGACTGCGTTTTAGAACCTCTGGATACTCTTTGTAGCTTACCTTTTGGTTCCAAGCCCATTCCACAGCATCCATGCCATCCGTTTCTAATAGAATACGATTCAAAGGAGCATGTGTTGCAACTGCGCTTACCGCATCATCCACGCCTACTGATACGCCGATGGTAAAATAACAGCCTTCTTCTATATATCCCTGTAAATGGTCCTTGCAGGAGTACCAATGCACCAAATAGGTATTTTTATATTGTTTAATACAAGATAGAATTTCTTCTTCCATTCCTTTTGTATGCAAGATCACTGGCAATTGATGATTGGACGCATATTCTAATTGTTTGATCAGCATATCTTTTTGTATCTGCAAATCAACATCGCACCATACCGAATCCATGCCAATCTCTCCGATAAAGGATACCTCATCTAAAACATCTTTCATATCCTGCATAGAGAGCTGTTGTGCACTCCAAGGATGAATACCTGCACAAATCTTCATCATCGGATGAAACTTCTGCAGCTCTTTTAAAAACATGTACTCCGTTGGTGTTGATGCATTCACCAGACACGGAATGTGATGCTGATTCATCACAGTTACTAATTCTTTATCATGAATATGAATGTGTGCATCATGCATTTTGTTCACCTTTCAATCGTTGATAAATCTCTTTTTTTAACTCACCTTGAGAAAATAACCAATCTCTAGTTTTTTGAATACCTGCAACACTAATCTCTTCACTGATGGTTGCTGGAGACTTCGATAGAATTAAGATACGATCCGCTAAGTATAATGCCTCATCGATATCATGGGTAACCAACAACGTTGTACAACCCAATTCTTTTCTAAGATTTAATAGCCAATCTTGCATCTCATTACGTGTAATAACATCCAAGGCTCCAAATGGCTCATCTAATAGTAGAATATCTGCACTGCATAGAGCCGTTCTTAAAAATGCAGCACGTTGTCGCATACCACCAGATAATTGATGTGGATACGCGTATTGATAGCCATCCAGACCAAACACTTTAAATTCTTTTAATGCACGTTCTTCGGCTTTCTTCTTATCGTTATGTACGCTTCCATATAGGGTTACATTTTGTAAGATGGTCTTCCAAGGTAGTAACAAATCACTTTGTGGCATATAAGCAAAGTGTGAGGATATGGATGTAATCAATTGATCATCAACAAAGACGTTTCCACGATCACAAGCAAGCACACCTGCTAATATATTTAAGATCGTTGATTTTCCACATCCACTCGGTCCAATGATGGCCACAAACTCTCCTTCTTGTACCTGAAAGTTGACCCCATTTAAAATTTGTTTTCCATCAAAAGCGATGGCCATATCCTCCACACGTAATTTCATAAGCGCTCCTTCTTATTTTAAGAATTGATTTGTATATTGTTGATCTGCAGAGATCTTTTCTGAAATCAATTTATATTCATACATAAAGTCTGTGTAGTTATCCCACACTTCATCTTTCATTACACCCCAAGTATCAGAATCTTTACTGTATTCTTTACTTAAGAATGCCTGGCTTTCTTTTAAGAACTCTAAATCTGTATCAGGAATTACCTTATGTAAGATTTCTGCACTTTCTTCTGGGTTCTCAATTGCATATTCATATCCTTTTTTAACAGCATTCATAAATTTCTGTACTGTTTCTGGATTGTTTTCAATCATGTTTTCATTTGTGATAATAACTGGTGTATAGTAATCCAAACGTTCGTCTAAGTCTTTTAATGGCATATAGTTGATATCAAATCCATCCATTCTAGCCTTGATGACAGACCATCCTTCAAATTCCCAGTGTAAATCTTCTGTTTTACCTAATGCAGCATATCCTGCACCAGATGCACCGATAATCGTTAATTTACTAAAATCAGCACCTGCTTTATTCATTACTGCTTTAATGACTGCTTCTTCACTTGGAGCTTGCCATCCAGCATATATTTTTCCTTCAAAATCTTTTGGACCTTTAATATTTGCATCACTTAAAGATACGAATCCACTTGTATTATGTTGAATAATGGTCGCAATGGCGCGAATTGGTAATGGTTCTTCTGATGTTCTTGCATAGGTAACATCTTCTTGATAACTAACACCAAAATCAGCTTTACCAGCAGCAACAACCGTTGCACTCGTTGCATCATCCCCTGGTTCCACAATATCAACATGTAAACCTTCTTCTTCAAAGAATCCTTTTTCTTGTGCAACATAGAATCCTGTATGATTTGTATTTGGGACATAATCCAACATCAATGTGACATCCTTAACATCACTTTTTGCGGTTTCTTCTGTTGAACAACCTGCCATCATCAGCATCATACATACTGATAAGAATAAACAACCAATCTTTTTCATTTCCTTTTACCCTCCCGCTTGCGTTTATAAGGAAAAGCAATCCACTCAATGAATCGAATAACGAAGTGAAGCAATAAGCTCCATAGGATGATTACAACCACACAGGCAAAGACTTTATCCAACATATATCCGTTTTTCACACGAATCATATAATATCCTAATCCTGCCGATGCGCTGATCCATTCACCAACAATGGCACCACCGATACAATAGGTAGCTGCAACTTTTAATCCAGAAAATAAGGCAGTTGCGGCAGCAGGAATTTTTACATAAGTATATACCTGCCAACGGCTTGCGCCAAAACTTTTCAATAGATTAATTTGCTTTTGATCAACTTGTTGTAATGCATCACAAAAGGAAATCGCTATTGGAAAGAAACACATTAAGATAACTATAAGAATCTTTGGTGCCATACCAAAGCCAAGCCATATACTAAATAAGGGGCTTAAAACCATAACTGGAACCGTCTGTGTAACAACTAAATGTGGAAAGATACTATGTTTGAAGTTATTTGATAAATCCATTGCAATCGCAACTAAAATCGCAAATATACTCGCAAGTGTTAATCCAATAACAGCTTCTTCTAATGTCACCATAGAATGCATCCACAGCACACCTGAGTTTTCCACAATCGCATGCAAAATTTTACTTGGCGATGGCAAAATATACAAGCTGATGTGAAAGATGCGAACACAAGCCTCCCAAACACCAAGTGTAACGAGCAATGAGATGACTGGTAACCAGTATTTACGGTATCGTTTCATGTATTTCCTCCTTTGATTCAATAAAAAAACACCTCGAATGAGGCGCAAGGTGGATCCATCTAGTATAAAAATATTAGATATGACTCCCTACGCTAGCATTAACTAGATCAGGTCATAAGGGATCATTCATTAATGAATATCTCAGCCAAATAGCACCCCTGTCATGACAAGTATATTATACACGCATTTGAAATACTCGACAATGTATATACAAAAAAAAGAGTGCCGAAGCACTCTTTGTGTTTTAGTTAGAATAAATCTTATTCGATAACTTCTGTAACGTTTCCTGAACCTACAGTACGTCCACCTTCACGGATAGAGAATTTAGTGTTGTTTTCGATAGCGATTGGAGCGATCAATTCAACAGTCATTTCTACGTTATCTCCAGGCATAACCATATCTGTACCTTCTGGTAAAGTGATAACACCAGTTACGTCAGTTGTATGGAAATAGAACTGAGGACGGTAGTTAGATACGAATGGAGTGTGACGTCCACCTTCTTCTTTGCTCAATACATAAACTTGAGCTTTGAATTTGCTGTGTGGGTGTACAGTTCCTGGTTTAGCAAGAACTTGTCCACGTTGGATTTGTTCACGGTTAACACCACGTAATAAGGCACCGATGTTGTCTCCTGATTCAGCGAACTCTAATTGTTTACGGAACATTTCTAATCCAGTAACAACTGTTTTTTGAGTTTCTTTGATACCAACGATTTCAACTTCTTCACCCATTTTAACAACACCACGTTCAACACGTCCTGTTGCTACAGTACCACGTCCAGTGATAGTCATAACGTCTTCAACAGCCATTAAGAATGGTTTGTCAGTGTCACGAACTGGATCAGGGATATAAGCGTCAACTGCATCCATTAATTCTTTGATTGCAGCAACGTATTTAGGGTCACCTTGTAATGCTTGGTAAGCAGAACCACGGATAACTGGAGCATTGTCTCCGTCGAATCCGTATTCAGATAATAATTCACGAACTTCCATTTCAACTAAGTCAACTAATTCATCATCGTCAGCTAAGTCGCATTTGTTCAAGAATACTACGATGTAAGGAACACCTACCTGGCGAGCAAGTAAGATGTGTTCACGAGTCTGAGGCATAGGTCCGTCAGTTGCAGCTACTACTAAGATAGCTCCATCCATCTGAGCAGCACCAGTGATCATGTTTTTAACGTAGTCAGCGTGACCTGGGCAGTCAACGTGAGCGTAGTGACGTGCAGCTGTTTGGTATTCAACGTGTGCAGTGTTGATTGTGATTCCACGTTCTTTTTCTTCAGGTGCACCATCGATTTGATCGTAAGCCTGAGCCTGTGCCATACCTTCACTAGCTAATACGTTAGTGATAGCAGCAGTTAAAGTTGTTTTACCGTGGTCAACGTGACCGATTGTTCCGATGTTAACGTGTGTTTTGGAACGGTCAAATTTTTCTTTTGCCATTTTTAATTTTCCTCCTAAAATATAGATTTCATGTATATTCTAATTCAATCTTTTTATAAAATCAACAATTAATTTTCAGAACTGTTGTTTTTAATAATTTTTTCTGCAATACTCTTAGGAACTTCACTATAGTGATCAAATTTCATTGAGTAGTTTCCACGTCCCTGAGTAAATGAACGTAAGTCAGTTACGTATCCGAACATTTCTGATAGAGGTACGTGTGCTTTAACGATAATAGCGTTTCCTCTTTCTTCCTGATCGATGATTGAACCACGACGAGAACTTACGTCACCCATTACGTTACCTAAGTATTCTGTTGGTGCAGTAACTTCAACTAACATAACTGGTTCAAGGATAACTGGGTTACATTTTTTAGCAGCAGCTTTTAAAGCCATAGATGCGGCAATTTTATATGCCATTTCACTTGAATCGACATCATGGTAAGAACCGTCGAATAAAGTAGCTTTAATATCGATAACTGGATATCCAGCAACGATACCATTTTCTAATGCATCACGTAAACCTTCTTCAGTAGGTTTGATGTATTCACGAGGAACGCTTCCACCAACTGTAGCGTCAACGAATTCAAATCCTTTACCTTCTTCTTGTGGTTCGAATTTGATCCATACGTGACCATATTGTCCACGTCCACCTGATTGTTTGATGTATTTACCTTCACAGTCAGCTGTTTGACGAATTGTTTCACGGTAAGCAACCATTGGTTGACCAACGTTAGCTTCTACTTTAAATTCACGACGTAAACGGTCTACGATAATGTCTAAGTGTAATTCACCTACACCAGCGATAATAGTCTGTCCTGTTTCTTGGTCAGTATATGTTTTGAATGTAGGATCTTCTTCAGCAAGTTTAGCTAATGCTAGACCCATTTTATCCTGGTCAGCTTTTGTTTTAGGCTCTAAGCTTAATTCAATAACTGGTTCTGGGAATTCCATACTTTCAAGGATAACTGGGTGATCTTCAGCACATAATGAGTCACCTGTAGTAGTTACTTTTAAACCTACTGCAGCTGCGATATCTCCAGCATAAACTTCTTCGATTTCTTTACGAGAGTTAGCGTGCATTTGAACGATACGTCCAAAACGTTCTCTCTTACCTTTTGTAGAGTTTAATACATAGCTTCCTGATTTAGCAGTACCTGAGTAAACACGGAAGTATGATAATTTACCTACGAATGGGTCAGTTGCGATTTTGAACGCTAAAGCTGCGAATGGTTCTTCGTCGCTTGAATGACGTTCAACTTCACTACCATCATCTAATGTACCTTTGATTGCTGGTACATCTAATGGTGAAGGTAAGTAGTCAACAACTGCGTCCAATACCATCTGAACACCTTTGTTTTTGTATGCAGAACCACATAATACTGGGAAGAAATCACCTTTACATACAGCGATACGTAAAACACGTTTGATTTCTTCGATACTTGGTTCTTCACCTTCAAGAACCTGCATCATGAATTCTTCATCATAATCTGCTAGATAATCTAACAATTTTGCACGGTATTCTTCAGTTAAATCTTTTAAATCTTCAGGAATTTCAGTTACTTCGATGTCAGTTCCTAAATCGTTTTTGTAGATTTCGGCTTTACGTTCGATAATATCAACGATTCCTGTAAATGTTGATTCAGCTCCAATTGGTAATTGGATAGGGCAAGATTTTGCTCCTAAACGATCAACGATTGTTCCACAAGCCATTAAGAAGTCTGCTCCAGTAGCATCCATCTTGTTACAGAATACGATACGAGGTACTCCATAAGTTGTAGCTTGACGCCAAACTGTTTCAGTCTGAGGTTCTACACCTGCTTTAGAGTCTAATACAGTTACGGCACCATCTAATACACGAAGTGAACGTTCAACTTCTACTGTGAAGTCAACGTGACCTGGAGTATCGATGATGTTAATACGGTGCCCTTTCCAAGCTGCAGTAGTTGCTGCAGAAGTGATTGTGATACCACGTTCTTGTTCTTGAGCCATCCAGTCCATTGTTGAAGCACCATCATGTGTTTCACCAATTTTGTGGTTGATACCTGTATAATATAAGATACGTTCTGTTGTAGTTGTTTTACCAGCATCGATGTGAGCCATGATACCAATGTTACGAGTGTTTTCTAATGAATACTGACGTGACATAATTATGGTCTCCTTTCTTACCAGCGGTAGTGAGCAAATGCTTTATTAGCTTCTGCCATTTTGTGAGTGTCTTCACGTTTTTTCACAGATGCACCGTTTCCGTTTGCAGCATCCATGATTTCAGCAGCAAGTCTTTGCTCCATAGTTTTTTCGCTACGTAAACGAGAGTAGTTTACGATCCAACGAAGTCCTAAAGTTAATCTTCTTTCAGCAGAAACTTCTACTGGAACTTGGTAGTTAGCACCACCAACACGACGAACTTTAAGTTCTAATAATGGCATAACGTTTTCTAATGCTTTTTCGAAAACTTCCATTGGTTTTTCATTTGTTTTAACTTCAATAATGTCAAACGCGTTGTACAGAATGTTCTGAGCAACCCCTTTTTTACCATCAATCATGATTTTGTTGATCAAACGAGAGATCAATTTGGAGTTGTAAATTGGATCTACCAATACATCACGTTTTGCTACATGTCCTTTTCTAGGCATAATTCATTTCTCCTTTCACAATTGATTATTTCTTTTTCGCTTCTTTAGGGCGTTTAGCACCGTATAATGAACGGCTTTGGTTACGATTAGCAACTCCAGCGCAGTCTAAAGTTCCACGAATAATATGGTAACGAACCCCTGGTAAATCTTTAACACGACCTCCACGAATCATTACAACACTGTGTTCCTGCAAGTTATGTCCAATACCTGGAATATAAGCAGTTACTTCCATACCGTTACTCAAACGTACACGGGCATATTTACGCAATGCTGAGTTTGGTTTTTTTGGTGTCATTGTCCCAACACGAGTACAAACACCACGTTTCTGAGGAGCGCTCAGATTAGTAGGGCGTCTTTTTAATGAGTTATATCCTCTATTAAGAGCTGGTGATTTAGAAACAGTCACGCTCTGTTCACGACCTTTACGAATTAATTGGTTAATTGTTGGCATAATATCCTCCTTTCACAAACACACATTACCGGGTGTGTCATTTGTAAGTTTAAATTTAGTTCCCAACATCGGGGAACTTCTATTTTCACTTGCTCATCTATCTTAAATCATTCATATTTAGAAGTCAACTGTTTTTTTATAAATATTCAAATTTTTTAAAATCTTTTGTATAATGTACATGTTCCGTATATAAAGTTTGAGGAGGAAACCGCATATGTCCTATAAAATAGCCTTTTTTGATATGGATCACACCCTATATCAAACCCATCACAATAAGATTCATCCCAATGATTTAAAGGCTCTACACGCACTAAAACAACAAGGTGTCTATGTATGCTGTTCTACAGGAAGACCCTATAATCAACTAAATCGTATTTTGGAATACTTTAACTTATTTGATTATTATGTTTTGATTAATGGTGGCCTAGTTATGAATCATGAGAAGGTCATTTTAAATCATAATCCGATTGAAAATGACGATGTACAAGACATCGTATCCTGGTGTACCAAAAATCAAGCAGGACTTCTATTTCATTTTGGTACAATTTCCACGATTTATTCGAAATATGATGAAATATACCACTTTTGTGTTACACATCATGCTGCTGATATTCTAAATCACGATCCAACACAGTCCTATCATAAGGAACATCCAGCATATAATGCAGTGTTCATGGTGAAAAATAAGGATCATGTGATTCAATTTGTAGATGAACATCCAAAATTACGTTATGATATTATTGAATTTAGTGATAATCACTACTTTATCGATGTATTTCCATGTAACAATGACAAATGTCATGGAATTTCAACGATTTTAAACGAAGTAAATTTAACTTGGAAAGATTGTATTTGCTTTGGCGATAGCACCAATGATATCGGGATGTTACAAAAAGCCGGCTTAGGTGTAGCGATGGGTAACGCAAATGAGGCTACTAAACAAAGTGCCGATGTCATAACCACAAGTATTGAAGAAGCTGGAGTTTATCAAGAATTAAAAAAGCACTTTGACATTGATTAACATAATAATAGTATAAATTTTATACATTATTATCATCTGTATTTCTACTATAGATAAAAAAGCGAAGGAGTTCTATAATTCCTTCGCTTATTATTTTATTCAATTTTTTTATTCATGGACCAATTCGGTAATAAACCAAGTATAATCCCAATCAATGCAAACCAAATCCATCCAAGACTTAATTCATAAAACGGAAGTCGAGCCGCTAATGTGGAAATCATACCAAGAGATATACCTGCACTCTCTAAACCATTGATAAAGGAAATAAAGAATGTAAATAACATACCTAGAACATAAACCATACGACGATGACCAATTTTCTTTCTAAAGAATGACAATACCATTAATACAACCGTTACAGGATAAATCATAATCAGGATTGGTAAAGAAATTTTAATCAATTCACTTAAACCAACATTCGCGATGATAAAACTAAAGAAACATACGATGGCAGCAATTCTTTTATATGTCCACGATTTAGGAAGAACATCCTTGAAGTAATTCGCAAACGATGTAGTTAAACCAATCGATGTAGTTAAACAGGCTAAAAGTACGGCAATCCCCAATACAACACCACCAGCACCACCAAGAAGATGATTAGTTACCCCATGAAGGAGTGCTCCACCATTAGCAAATGGTGTATTTGTATATGCACCAACATAAGTCAACATAAAATATACAATAGATAGGAAGAAAGCAGATCCTAAACCACACATGATTGTATATTTGGCTACGCATTTTTTATCGGTAATGCCGAAATTACGAATTGCTTCAATAACAATAATCGCAAATGCAAGTCCAGCAGGTCCATCTAAAGCGTTATAACCTTCAACCATACCTTTAAAAAACGGAATGGATTCATACCCATTTGTAGGCTTCATTAATTCGCCAAATGCAATGGAACCATTACCATCAGAATTTAAAATCGTAACTAGGAAAATAACGAAGATACTAACTAACAAGACCGGTGTTAGAATTTTACCAACAATATCAACAATTTTATTAGGATTACTACTTAAGTAATATGTGACGGCGAAAAAGACGGCTGTGAATAAGAAGGACCATAAGGTCTTCTGATTTGGATCGATATATGGAAGAACTGAAATCTCAAACGAAACACTACCTGTTCTTGGTAATGCAAATAAAGGCCCAATTAAAAGGTAAACTCCGATAGATAGAGCCAATGCAAATCGTTTGCTTACAAGATGTCCTAAATCATCCATACTAGAACCAACTAAAACAATAGCGGTAATACCTAAGATTGCAATACCTGCATCCGTTAAGATAAAACCAAAAAGAGCACTAAGATAATTACTTCCTGCCAGCTGCCCCATCGCTGGAGGAAAGATCATATTACCAGCACCAAAGAAGATTGCAAATAACATCAATGATACCGATAAGATCTGACTAAACGATAGCTTTTTCATGTCACACCAACTTTCATATATTTTCATAATAACGTAAACGTTTTCAGAAAGCAACTAAAATTTTTATTACATTTCAATCTTTGTATATGAAAATGGATAAATAATATGATTTTGTTTACTAATATTAGACTATGACTATAAAATATTAATTATATTAATTAATAAAATTGTAAATCCCCCAATAAAACAAAACATAAAAAAAGCTCATCGAATGATGAGCTATATTACCTGGCAGCTTGCTATCTT
>SAMEA104404106__coassemble_969_pt1 | contig 24739 bp, 20 predicted proteins | sample SAMEA104404106__metabat2_high_PE_075 | metagenome-assembled genome bin SAMEA104404106 (sample SAMEA104404106) | Balaenoptera acutorostrata
GTCATTTTTCATAGAATTCATCCTACCACTACAAATAAATCGCCATTTCTTTTTCAATGTCATCTTATGTAAAAAGAAAAGAAGATATGACTTTGCATATCTTCTTATTGAATGACATCACTATGATTTAAGACATAGCTATTATATAAGAATAAGACATCTTGATCTTTAAAAGACACGAGATCTTTTAGTTGATTCGGATGCATATAACGGATATCAATTAAGGTAATTTCTTGATAACCACTGCTCAATAATGGCATCAAACTAGAACTGAAAGAATCACGGAAAACAATTAACTTTTTATCCGTTAAAGCATGATCATTTTGAATTGTAACCAAGGATAAAGGGCCAGATAAAAAGAGCTCATAAGGATCTTTCCCATTTCCCTTATCAAGATCATAAAGCTTGATTTCTTTCTTGTTTTGATGATCATACGCAACACTATGGTTCATCGTTTCATTTTCTAAATACAAGATTTCATCTGGCTTCATCGGCAGGGCAGCCTGTTTGTAGTAAACGCCATAGAAAGGCTTGTCTAGTTTCTTTGTTGTATAATTTTGATCAAGTGTTACATCCATCGCTTCGGCAAATAGATTGGCAATACCTGGTAAGGATTCTTGTTTCCAATGCGTATCCGTACGGTAGTAATGATCGATGGATAAAGAATCATAAAGAGGAATATACGTGCCCTTCATCTTCTTTTTCACCTGATCTTCTAATCGCTTGTAATCATAGACTAAATGCGATTGATCTTCACTTAGATAAAATGTCTTATCCGGAATAATGGAATAATAAATCGTATTGGATTCATCCAAATACTGATCCATCACATATTGAAAACGCGACAACGCATGATTGACACTTGCTTCATTGTATGGATAATCCATCTTCGCTAAATATCCATCTTTCACATAGACATCATTGTTATCGGCTTGCAAAAATACATAGTTTGACCACAAGGCCTTGATACTGCGAAATGCATCTCTTGAGAAGAATGTATCGACCATGTAGGTTTCAAAATCTTTCATATACTTTCCACTAATCACGGATTGCATCGTAAGATTTGGTTTGCTGGCTAATTTTCTTCTTTCACTATCCGAATAGGTTGCTTTAGGAAGACATAAGAAGGCAAAATAACCAATAAAAATCATCGCTAAGAAAAGACACGTGATTCCTTTATATTTTTTATTTTTATTCATAAACCCTCCTAGAATCGGAAATACAAGAATGGATTAAAGGATCCATCCACTAAATAAGCAACCATCACAATAAATAAGAAGATAAACACAACTGGTTCTATCCAATTTAAAATCTTCTCTGTTTTTGGATTCGCCATCCATTTTTTGTAATAAATCATGCCAAGTGGAGTTGCCGCAAGCAAACCAACCACAAAGATAACGGCGTAACTTTTTAAATAATAGAAGGCTTCTTGAGAAATCAATGGTAAGGCTGCAAAACCAAACATCGCTTTTAGATTATTCGTGATGGTAGCTATGGAATCCGCATCAAAAATCACAAAGCTGATGCTAACAAAGAATAATACATAGATATGGCTTAAGCCCGTATGTTTCTTTAAATACTTTGATAACCACATCTTCTCGATGATTAATAACACTCCAAAGAATAGTCCCCATAGCACAAAGTTCCATGCGGCACCATGCCAAAAGCCGGTTAAAAACCAAACGACAAGAATGTTAAATAATTGTCGATACTTCGATACACGATTTCCTCCCAATGGAATATAGACATAATCTTTAAACCATGTACCCAAGGAAATGTGCCAACGACGCCAGAAATCCGTAATGCTTTTCGCAATATATGGATAATTAAAGTTTTCTAGGAAATGGAAACCAAACATCTTCCCTAGACCAATGGCCATATCACTATAACCAGAGAAATCAAAATAGATTTGTAAGGCAATCGCAACTATATACATCCAAACATATAGAACACTAACATCCTGTGATTGTTTGAATGCTTCCACAAAAATCCCAAACTGATTTGCTAATAAGATTTTCTTCGCTAATCCAACTAAGAAACGAGAACATCCTTCGCCAAAAAGAGTAAAGCTATGATGGCGTTCTTGAAGTTGTTCGCGAATCGTTTGATAACGAACAATCGGACCCGCAATCAATTGTGGGAACATCGCAATATATGCTCCTAAATCAATCACATTTGCCATGGCTTTTTCACCACGATACACATCAACGATATAGCTGATAATTTGGAAGGTATAAAAGCTAATACCGATTGGCAAAGCAATATGTAAAAAGGAAATTGGTAAACCTGTGATCATGCGAATATTATCAATGAAGAAATCCGCATATTTAAAGAATCCTAGGTTCAACAAGCAGAACGCAACCGCTAGAAAGCAGTATTGTTTCGCTTTCTTCGTTCCGCGATTCTTTTCAATGAGTAATCCAAAGGCATAACCAACTAAAATGGATACAATCATCAAAAAGATGTATTTTGGTTCTCCCCATGCATAGAATACCAGACTAAACAATAATAATACGGTATTTTTAAATGCTGTTGGTACAATAAAGTAAGTAAGCAATACACTAGGAAGAAAGAAAAATAAAAATGGTATACTTGAAAATATCATATCATCATCCTATTCAATAAATGAGCGCAAGAAATAAAATTTCTTACGCTATAAGTTTTTATTCAGTAATTTTTTCGTCAATAACTAATTTAGAACCAGTTAATTGAGCTAATGCTTTGTCTTTTAATGGAGCAGCAACTTCTTCTGCACCATAGAATGTCACAAAGTAGTTATTTCCTAAATCTAATACATAGAATACTTCAGGAGCTCCACACATCCATTGGCTTCCTAAGAAGTTTTCTTTTAATGTTTCAAGGTAAGCAGATACATCTTCACCATCGTTTAATTTAACTGCAGCACCATTGAAAATGTTTTGATTCATACCATGTGTCATAGAAGACATTTCTTTTACTTGATCTACCATATCTTCTTTAATACCAAATGAAGAAATGAAGAATTCATCTTTTAAATCAACTGTTTCTGGAGCATTGTCTTTCATGTTTAATGTTCCACCACCCATGAATGGGAAATCTAATTCTTCTCCATTAATGACTGTTTCTAACACTTCGTTTGTTGAAGCATATTCTTTTACATCGTCTTTTTTACCGCAAGCCGCAAGCGTCACTGTCATTAAAAATGACATGCACAAAATCATAAATTTTTTCATCATCTAATCTCCTTCTTTTCTGATGTTTCATAGGGTAGGTCTAAACAACGCCTTCTATCTCTATGAATGTATAATACAATCCCTATCTTACCCTTGTTTAAGACCACATATAAGAATTTAACATATTTTTAACACTTTCGCAATTCTTTTTCTATTTTTATTTAAAGCGCTATCATATATCCCTAAACTCTTTATATATTTTCTATTTTTTACCAAAGTTCCTATGGTAATATTCTTAATATGCATTTAAATATTCTTCTAAACATAGATTATTTTGCATGATATAAGTCGCGTGTTCCACACCGACATAACGTACGTGCCATGGTTCATACATATATCCCGTAATATGTTCTTTCCCTTGTGGGAAACGAATGATGAAGCCGTATTCTGCGCAATGTTTGTCTAGCCATTTTCCTGTTTTTGTATTACCAAAATTATTGTCAATTTTTCCAATATCAAATGCAAGTCCGCTTTGATGTTCCGATGTTCCAGGTCTTGCGGAATAGCGATCAGCAGCTGCCTGTCCATCACGTTCTACATACATATTATATAACTCTACCTGATATTGATAAGAGCGATAACCAGATAATAACGGTAAGGAATAACCTGCTTTTGAAGCTGCCGCCTGCAACTGTTGTAGTGCTTGATAAGCAACCGGATCCGTTCCTCCATACGTACTAGGCAATGGATGGGTACGATTAACCAATAGAATGCCATTAATATACGTTGGCTGAATAGTTTCATGTTGCGGCTTATTCGGTTTTACTGGTTTTTGTTCAACCTGCGGTTGTACTTCTACTTCTGGTTGCTTCGGTTCTTCAACTTTGACAACCTTTTTCTTTGTAACCGTCACCACAAATTCTTTTTTACTCACATTTCCATTAGAGTCTTTCGCAATCACTTCAACCGTATATTTACCAGGTTTATTCGTATCAAGATCTTCTTTGATTTGATAATGTCCTTTTTCAAGTTCCTGATTTGCTTTCTGCATGGTTAATTTTCCATCCACAACATCTTTTACAGATACAATATTCTTTTTAACATCCAAAGACTGACCTTCTTCTATAGAAAGTTTCTCTTTTTTCAATGTAATGATTGGTTTCTTAGTATCTTTTACCGTAACTTTTAGCGTAAATTCTTTTTTCAACTCTTCTTTTTCCAATACATACGTAATCGTTTGTTCCCCTAGTTTTTTTGTATCGATTTTAGAACTAGATAGAACGTTCCCTTTCGCTTCCTTTACAAAATCCTTTGCTTCTACATTCTCCCCATATTCAATAATACAATCTTCTTGAAATGTCATTTGTAAGGATTCTAATACTTGTTGTTTGTGATATTCATCATATGCATATTTTGAACCAATCCCAATCAAAATAAGCAATACTACAATGATGATGATATACCATTTTCGTTTCGTCATAACATTCACCTCTTTGTTTTATTATAACAGACATTAATATAAAAAAGTAATTGCATTTCACAATTACTTTTCATTCTATTCCTGGATTTTTCTCTTCTTGTAAACGATGAAATTAGATACCATCAAAAATCCAATCGTAAACAAACAAATCACACCCATATTCCATAGTACAGGTTCTAGTGTATTCATATTGATTTGTTCCAATGTATAAATCATTTCGTTGCTTTTAATATACCAATACGATGGCAGAATATGCGCAAGTTTTAATACCGCATCTGGTAACCATTCCATTGGTACAAAGGCTCCACATAGAAAACTAGAACCTAGGGCGATAACATTTAAGATTCCATTGATAGCACCCTTGTTGTTTGTGATATTCGCAATTAAAAAACCAATGGATAGTGCACAGACCATAAATACAAAGGAGTTTAACACAAAGATAGCGCCATGCATACTCTGCATGCTTTTACCAATTAACAACATACTCAAGGCAACATAGATGCCCCATAATACAAGAGCAAATACTCCATTGGCAAGCAACAATTGTCGATTGTAAACACGATAATGCACACTTGATATCATCGTTCGATTTTTAATCTTCTCTTGACGGAAACTAGAGAGTGCAAGACAAATCACATAGACACAACCCGCTAATAAACTATAGTTCATAAAGTTATAAAAGAATTTAGCCTTCATTAAGCCTTTGGTGTCTAATGTAGATGTAACGGTAATTGGTGCCTCTTTTTTCAAGGTAGATGCAATACCATCGATAATCTTTGTTTCATCATCATATGTCTGCTCATAAAGAACCGCAGCCTTCATATATCGTTTAACCATCATTTCAGCAAGCGATGCCTTATAATCTCCTGTCGATTGGATATTTAGTTGTGGTTCTTTTGAAGCTAAGAAATCCTTTCGAAACCCGTTTGGTATTTCAACGATGTAGTTTACATCACGATAAAACAATGCATCCTGTAAGGCTTGATCTTCATTTTTTAGATCAGCAATAGTAGCATGATCTTCTAAATATGAAATAAAATCAGCTGTGATACCCACCTCTTCATCATGATTGATGATATAGATGTTAGGTTTTGTAGCGACAAATTGATTCGATTGATCACTTGTTTGAATGTTGATTGCTCCAAAACCTACTAAAATAGCCGTGTAAAGAAGAATGGGAATTCGATAAGATCGAATGACTTTTAAAAAGGTTTTAAATACTATCATACGTCTGCCTCCTCAAATACACAAAAGAAATAAGGATTAAAATCACAGAAAATACAAGTAAACTTCCTACATTAAACCAATAGCGATCAAACGTTTGATAATAATACAAAGCATAAAGTCCATCTGTAATCATATTTGCCGGATTGATCATATTCACAAATGGTACATGTTTATCAACGATATATTTCATCGTAATACCCATCATACCGGATAAGAAACATCCTAGCATCGAAATGGCTAACACAATTCCCGTCTTTACATTCTCATTACAAGTAAACAGGACACCAATCGCAATTCCTAACGACAATCCCGCTAAACAACCAACGATTGCTAAAAGAATTACATGGAATAAATGCGTTCCATAATCTACATGTAAAATGAAAATTGTAAATAAAAACAACAAGGCTATCCCAATCAGCTGAGCAACATAACTAGCTAAAACACTACTTCCGATAATCGTAAACTTTCTTGTTGGACTTACGGCAATACGTTTCCCTTTGCTACTCATATTCGCTAGGCTTTGATTAATACAAGTAATGCCTAGCATACTTCCATATAAACATGCCATCGCAATAAGCGTATAAAATTCAATCATCGTATAGCTTAAATGGGCACTTGATACATCCTTTAATTCAACACCATCCACATCTTCTACCGATGCGATGACATCCTGATAAATTTCTTCAGTTAGTTGATTAAAGTCAACCATCGGTGATGTGATATTTGCTATCGCATCATTGATTTGTTCAGTCGCAATTTGATCCACCATCGATGCCGATTGTATAATTTCTTCTACCGTAAATTGAATGACGGTCTCATTTATCCCACTGCTTGTTACAACCACATTAGGTTCATCATCCCAATAGATATAACCCGTGATTTCTTTATCTTCTAGCAATTGTTTTGCCTGCTTTAAAGATACAACCTGACTAGTAAATAGCTGATGCTCATTTTCATCATCCGATAATTGTTGCATCGTTTCTTTAAAAAATGTCTGGTCTTGATATGTTTGATTATCGACAATTGCGATATTGATTAGCTGTAGTTGTTCACTATGTTCAATATCGGCAAATGCCATTTGAAAAAAGACTCCTAAAATAATAGGAAAGGCAAATGTCCAAAATAATAATGTTCGATTCTTAAAAAGCGTTTTTAATGAATATTTAAAATTATGTAAAAACATCAGTCACGTAATTCCTTACCCGTTAATTCTAAGAATACATCATTTAACGTTGGACGTTCAGAGTAAATCTTGGAATAGGAAATCTGCTCTTTCTTTAAAAACTCAATCATATCTACAATATTATTTTGTCCTTTTTTATAACTTACGGCAAGTATGTGTTCATGGAATCCCACGTGATCCACATTATCTAAACTAGCAAGTCGTTGTAACTGTGCGTTTTTCATATCAGTTACTTCAACCGTCACTTTTTCTTCCATATTCGCTAATGCCTTTAATTCATCAATCGTACCACTTGCGATAATTTTTCCCTTATCTAAGATAATGACACGATCACAAAGAATCTCTACTTCTTCCATGTAGTGTGTCGTATATACAATGGTTGCCCCTTGTTTACGCAATGTTTGAATACCATCCAAAATATTATTACGACTTTGAGGGTCAACGGCTACCGTTGGCTCATCTAAAAAAATTAATTTTGGTTTATGCGCAATTCCACAAGCGATGTTTAATCGACGCAACAAACCTCCAGATAATTGTTTTGGTAAAAACTTTTGAAACGATTCCAAGCCAACTAACTGAATTGCCTCATCGATATATTGTTTACGTGTCTTCTTATTTTTAATATATAGCCCACAAAAATAATCGATATTTTCATATACCGTTAATTCTTCAAATACAGCCACATCCTGAAAGACAACGCCAATTTCTTTTTTAATTTCATAGGCATCTGGATTCATCTCTTGATTGAAAATACGAATACTTCCACTACGAAAATTCAATAACGATAAAATACAATTAATGGTTGTAGACTTACCACTTCCATTCGGACCTAACAATCCTAGAATTTCACCTTGATAAACATCAAATGACAAATCATCCACTGCTTTTAGTGTCTTATATTCTTTTGTCAAATGACTTAATTCAATGACTTTTTCCATAAAATCTCCCTTACCCTTACTTTATTATTTCTTTTATAGTACCCATATTCATAAAAATTGTCAATCTAATCATATAAAACAAATATATAAAAAAACTGCCTAGTAAAACTAGACAGTTTATAGGTTATATTATTCTTGTTCTAAAGCAAGAGTTCTTGTTGTGATGTCACAAACTTCAGCTGGTCCGTAGTACTGAATTGCACCTGGATATAAGTAGCAAGTTTCAGTAGCCCATTCTTCACGGTTAGCTTCGAAGAATTTGAATGGTTTACCATCTAATTCTACTAATGCTTTTCTGATAACTGGTTTGTCTTCTCCGTGTCTTCTTTCAACGTTCATCATCTTAGTGATTGGCATACCACCAGCAACCCATTCGCTAGCAGGTTTTGAAAGGTTAGATACTTTTGATAAATATCCAGTGTATCCGTATTGGATTAACATAAATGCGTTATATCCTAATGAATAGCAGTAGTCAGAGTCAAAGTTAGATGGGAATGCGCATCTTCCTTCGTATCCGAAGAAGTGGTGAATTGGATTGAATTTACCTGTGTAAGTTCCAGCAGCTTTTCTTTCAGCTAAAACATCTTTAACTAATGCAGAGAATAATTTTTCTGATTCGATTAAAGATACTTGTACGTTACCATGAGGGTCACGTTCTAAGAATAATTGTTGTTGGATTCCTTCTGGTAATAATGCAAATACGTCCATAGATTCTTTTGTTAATCCATTTTCGATGAATGCATATTTTTCTTTCCAGCTAGCTAATGCGTTGAATGCATCTGCTTTAGCTCCAGCTAATAATTCGTTGATTTCAGAAATTAATACTGAGAATTCAGGAACGAATTCTACAACACCTTCTGGAATTAATGCAACACCAAAGTTCATTCCTTTAGCAGCACGTTTTTCTACAGAATCAGCGATGTAGTTAGCTAATTGAGATAATGACATTTTTTTAGCAGCTACTTCTTCAGAGATTAAGCAGATGTTTGGTTGTGTTTCAAGTGCACATTCTAATGCAACGTGAGAAGCACTACGTCCCATAACTTTGATGAAGTGCCAGTATTTTTTAGCTGAGTTAGCATCACGTTCGATGTTTCCGATAACTTCACTATATGTTTTAGTTGCAGTATCAAATCCGAATGAACATTCGATGTCTTCGTTTTTAAGGTCACCATCGATTGTTTTAGGGCATCCAATTACTTGAACACCAGTGTTGTTAGCTGCGAAATATTCAGCTAATACAGCAGCGTTTGTATTTGAGTCATCTCCACCGATAATAACGATAGCAGTGATTCCGTGTTTTTTACAAACTTCTGCAGCTACAGCGAATTGTTCTTGAGTTTCAAGTTTTGTTCTACCTGAACCAATGATATCAAATCCACCTGTATTTCTATATTCATTGATGTAGTTATCATCAAAAATTAAATAATCATCTTCGATTAATCCACTTGGACCATTTTTGAAACCATATAATTCATTATCAGCGTTAGTTGCTTTTAATGCGTCATATAAACCACAGATAACGTTGTGTCCACCTGGAGCTTGTCCACCAGATAAGATAACACCTACAACCTGTTTTTTAGCTTCTGAAGTGTTTGTTCCTTGTTGGAAAGTGATTTCCTTTTTACCATAAGTATTAGGGAAAAGAGCTTTAATCTTTTCTTGATCAGCTACACTCTGAGTTGGTTCTCCTTCTTTTACACAGATATCAGAAATACCATGTCTTAACATACCTGGTAATTTAGGTGAATACTCATAACGAGCTTTTTGTAATGATGAAATTTTCATAATTAATCTCCTTTTCTATTTTAGTATTCTATACCGTATAAATTATAAGACATTCAATCCTAAATGTAAACTGTTAATCTAGTTTTTATCATATTCTAACAAGCAATTTTTACTACCTATATCATTATTTTATCTGTATTTTCTATTTCTATTTAAAAGTGTAGATATATCCTATTTATTTATTAATTTTAAAAGCGATTGAAAACAATTCTAATTTTCTATAAAATAATAATATAGTATAGAATAAGGAAAAGGAATTCTTCATATGGAAAAATATTTAACCATTAGTGAACTTGCAAAGCTATTTAATCTCAATCGTCAAACACTTCATTTTTATGATAAAAAAGATGTCTTTAAACCTGCTTTTGTTAATCCAAAAAATGGTTATCGCATGTATTCACATAATCAAATTGCTCAATTAGCCTTCATCATATATTTAAAAACAATTGGGTTATCCCTTGATAAGATTAAAGAATTGATTGGCAATCAAAACATTGATTTTACAATGCAACAGTTACAACTGCATTCCCAATCATTAAAGGCACAATATGAACAAATTTTTAAAATCGATACCGTTATTCAACGAAAAATGAACTTCGTTAAACAACTGATCGAATCCAAGGATTTTCATGCTTATCAACTAATCAAACAACCAAAACTTGGCTATGTTCATATTGGACATGAGAAAGTATTGTATGAAAATGAAATCTTTTATTACTACCCAACGATCGTTTTTTATACTTATGACGAAAAGAAACTTTGTTACGATAAAATTTTTGGTGCTTATGTTGATTTTGATTCCTCCATTCAAGATGTGAAACATCCAATTCAATATACAAACGAACAAACCTATTTATGCGGTTATCACCATGGATCTTATGAGACAATCTTAAATACCGTTAACGATATGAAAGATAGCTATCAAGAACAATCTTTATCCAATGATTTTCTATGTATCAATATCATTGATCAGTTTTTAGAAAATGATCCAAATAAGTTTATTACGGAGATTCGAATTCCCGTTTTAGCATAAAAAATTAGAAAAGTCATTGACTGTATAGTCACTATACACTTTATAATCCTCTTAACAACAAAAAGTTAGGAGGATTTTTTATGCACAAGACATTCGCAATTGAAGGAAATGCTTATTATTGCATAAACGAAAACGACATCACTTGGATTCAACATGGATTATTCTGTATTGATGAACATGGGTATATTGATCAAGTTCTAACAAAAGAAGATGACCGATATAAAGAAACAAAAGCTCATTATCTAGAAAATGGTTCCTTAAAAACATTAGCCGATACAGATGTAATGATTCCAGGTTTCATTGATTTACACAACCATGCTTCTCAATGGCCACAAGCAGGAACAGCGCTTGATCGTCCGTTAGAAATCTGGTTAGGAGAATATACCTTCCCTCTTGAAGCAAAATATCGTGAGTTAGACTTCGCAGATCAAGTCTACCAAGACTTAGTCAATAACACGCTTGCTCATGGGACAACGACAGCGATGTATTTTGCAACCGTTGATCGTAAACCATCAACAATGCTTGCTAAAATCTGTGGTGAATTAGGACAACGTGGATTCGTTGGAAAAGTTGTGATGGATGATCCAATCGCAAATCCTGATTTCTGCCGTGATCAATCGGTAGAAGAAGCAATTTCTGAAACAGAAGGTTTTATTCAAGATGTTTTAGCGGTGCAAAATGACTATAAACAACGTGTTTATCCAGTTATTACACCTCGTTTCATTCCTAGTTGTAGTGATGAAACCCTAAAAGGTGTTGGAGAACTTGTTTCAAAATACAATGTTCATGTTCAAACACATTGTAGTGAAAGTGATTGGGAACATAACTTTGTGAAAGAGCGATTCCATATGAATGATGCACAGGCCTTAGATTCTTTTGGTTATTTGACAAATAAAACCATTCTAGCACATGCTCCTTTCTTATCGGATGAAGATGTCGCATTGCTTGCGAAACGCAAAACATCCATTGCACATAGTCCAATTTCAAACGCATACTTTGCAAGTTCCGTCCTTCCATTTAAACAATTCAGTGAAAAAGGCGTGAACATTGGACTTGCAACAGATATTTCTGGTGGTTACTCACCAAGTATGTATACAGCGATTCGTCAGGCCGTCATTTCTTCAAAAATGTTAAATGAAGGAGTCAATCCATCTCTTGCTTATGAACATCGTGGGACACACAATGCAAGCATCACATTAAATCGTGCTTTCTATGCTGCAACCGTAGCGGGTGGAATTGCGTTAGATTTACCATTAGGTAAATTTGAAAAAGGGTATGCATTTGATGCACAAATTATCGATACCACAAAAAATATCCCTCATTTCTATCCAGAGAAGAAAGAGGAAGATTTATTACATAAAATTTTATTATTATCAGAATCAAACAATATCAAAGAAGTTTGGGTTCAAGGTAATCGCGTGAAATAGGAAAGGATAACTACTATGGAAAATATGAAAAAGGATACGGAATTCATGATTGAAGAAAAACTTCCGTTATCAAAAAATATCGTTTTAGCATGTCAACATTTATTCTTGATGAATGCTTATGTTGTACCAGTGATTCTTGCAAGTATCATCGGTCTAGATGAACAAGGATCGTCCGCTTTAATTCAAGCGACATTCTTAGCTTCTGGTATTACCACTTTATTACAAGCAAAATTCTTTATGAAATATCCTGTTGTCTATGGAGCAAGCTTTGTACCAATTGGAGCAATCGTTGGAATTTATATGATTCAAGGTGGAAATACAAGTGCTTGGAGCTATGTGGTTGGTGCATGTCTTGCAGGTGCAATTGCCATTATCTTATTAGGATTAAGCAAAAAATTCAAAAAGATTTTAGATGTCTTAGTCACTCCGGTTGTGAGTGCAACCATTGTCTTATGCATCGGAATTTCTTTAATTCCACTGGCTTTTTCAAGCATGATCTTTGTGGAAGGTGGATTTAGCGTTCAACAAAATATCATTGTTGCCATTGTGACCATCGCAACGATGATCATCTGTTCCATCATTGGGAATAAAGCAGGTAAAGTTGGAACTGTTGCTCGTATCGGTTCAGGAATCATCGCTTTAATCGCTGGATATATCACAGCTAGTTGTTTAGGAACGATTGATTTAAGTTCTGTATCAAGTGCTTCTTTATTGTCTAGACCTGCCCTACCATTCTTAGACTTTGATATTAAATTTGATTTCTTATCGGTGATTACGATGATAGTTTTATACTTCGTTTTAATGACAGAAACAGTAGGAACATGGATTGCGACAAGCTGTACAACCGAAACAGAATTAAATGAAAAACGCGTGAACAATGGTGTTGTTGGATTAGGCATTTCAAATGTAATCAGTTCCTTACTTGGTACAACACCAATGAGTGGATATTCATCAAATGTAGGTATCTTAGCATTGACGAATACGTTCTCAAGACACGTATTTAGCTATGTTGGTGTCTTATTGATCATCATTGGTTTCTCTAGTAAATTATCTTCTTTCATCGCTATCATCCCATCTGCTGCTGTTGGAGGAATCTTCCTTTTAACAAGTGGTATTATTGCGAGTGCAGGAATCAATATGTTTAAACAAATCAACATGGGTTCTAAAGAAACTTATATCGTTAGTATCTGTGTCATTCTTGCGATTGGACTAAACATTTTGCCACAAGGATTATTAGAATCATTACCAGTCTTTGCGCAATATATTTTAGGTTCAAGCATTGCTACTTCGGCATTAACAGCCATTCTTTTAAACAAACTTATTCCTAGTTCAAACTAAAAGAAAAGAAACTTGCCAAATGGTAAGTTTCTTTTTTTGTTAGTCATTGAGTTTTCGTTGTAGATCTAAAAGATCATCATCTGAAAAGGAATATGGGTCAAGATCACAAGCATCACATGCCTGTACAAACTCTTCATTTCCAACATACGTTAAATCGCTATCTTTTAGATACGATGATAAGCGATTGAGTTTACTTTCCGTGGTATCTAGAATTCCCTCTTCCTCCATTGCTGCTAACATCCATGGTTCCATTTTCATATACCATTACCTCCATGTATCCTTATTTTTTATATCGTCGTTGCTGTCCACGAGCATTTCCTTGATGTTTATGATTTGTAGGATTTGATTTTGTATTCGGCTTTTTCGTTGTTGGTCGTTGATTCATGCGTGTTAATAAACAGATGGATTCTGTATGGAAGGTCTGTGGGAACATGTCCACACCTTCGATTGTACTTGTTTCATAACCCTTTCGTTTAAAGGTATTTAAATCACGCATCTGTGTTTGCGGATTGCATGAAATATACAATACCTTTTTCGGATTTAAACGAGCCACACTATCAATGAATGCATCGGTGCTTCCAGCGCGTGGTGGATCAAGGATCACCACATCATACTGTGCTCGCTTACTTGCTTCTTTTTGAATGAATGCAGTTGCATCATCACAGATAAAACGAATGTTTTTGATGTTGTTTAAACGTGCATTTTCTTTGGCATCTTCTACCGCATCTTTATTTACTTCTACACCGATGACCTCTTTGGCAAATTGTGATGCGTACATTCCAATTGTACCAATTCCACAATATGCATCCATGACCTTTTCATGTCCCTTTAATTGGAGTAATTCCATTCCCTTTTTATATAGGACCTCACATTGTTCATGATTGATCTGATAAAACGATTTCGCAGAAATATGGTATTGTAAACCACACAACGTATCGGAAATAAAGCCAGGCCCATACAATACGCGTTCTTGGTCTCCTAATACAACACTAGTCTTTCTAGTGTTTGTATTTTGAATAATCGTCGTAATTTCTGGATGTTTATTTAATAATTCTTGAACAAAGGCTTTACGGGCTGGGAATACGGCTTGATTCACAACAAGAACAACCATGATTTCTTTACTCACTTTTCCATAACGCAATAACACATGGCGCAACATTCCTTTGCGTTTATCTTCATCATAAGGTTCAATACGCAACTTTTTCATTAGGGTTACGATGGTTGCCACAATATCATCACAGATTTCTGGATGTAGTAAACAAGTCTTGTATGGAATAATCGTATGTGTAAATTCCTCATAGAAACCCGCCTGAATCTGTCCTTGTTTATTCTTTTGAAAACCGATGATCATCTTATTTCGATAATGATAAGGATCTTTCATCGTCAAGACATTTTGTGCCTTGATGGAAAGATTCTTTTCTTTTTTACATAATGTTTGTAAATACTGAAGTTTTAACTCCTTTTGTGAAACTGCATTCATATGCATCAATTGACAACTACCACATTTTTCAAAAATGCCACATTTCGGCTTCACACGATCTTTATTTGGTTCTAGTACTTGAACAAGCGTTGCACCATAGCCTTCTTTTAAACGTTTATTGACCTGTACTTTCACCTTTTCTTTTGCGAACACATGACGTACATAGACACGGTCTTTCCCTGCCATCAATACCCCATTACTATTCTCATCTAAATAAGAGATCACTCCCGTCAACATCTGTCCTGTTTTTAACATGCTACTTCCTCACTTTTCTTTCCTTAACCAAATTCATTAGTCCTATTATACTATAACACCACCTAGGAAAAAAGAAATTTCTAGTGTATTTTTATCATCCATTACAGAAAAAAAGCACCGGTCTTTGCCGATGCTTATACGATGCTTATACAACGTTATTATTTTGAAGCTTTTACCATGAAATCACAGATTTTTCTTGAGAATTCTGCTGGATTATCAATTGTAAATCCTTCAATCAACAATGCTTGATCATACAATAATTCTGCATATTCTTTCACTGCTTCTTTATCTTTTGCATATACAGACTGTAGTGCTTCAAAGATTGGGTGATTTGGATTGATTTCAAGAATACGTGTCGCCTTCATTCCATAAGGATTTCCTTCTGGCATTGCACTTAACACTTTTTCCATCTCAAATGACATACCTTCATCTGCACTTAAGCAAACAGGATCATCCACTAAACGTGTACTTAATTTTACTTCTTTTACTTTTTCTTGTAAGGCATCTTTTAAGTTCGTTAATAGATCCTTGCTTTCTTCTGTTTTCTTTTCTAATTCTTTCTTTTCTTCTTCACTATCTAAGTCTAAATCACCTTGTGTGATATTTTTAAAACTCTTTTCTTTGAAGTTCAATAATGTCTGTAAAACGAATTCATCCACATTATCTGTTAAGTAAAGAATTTCATAACCTTTGTCTTTTACTTTCTTAACAATTGGTAATTGATCGATTTTTTCTGTTTTTTCACCACTGACGAAGTAAATATCTTTTTGACCTTCTTCCATGCGGTTTACATATTCATCTAAGGTAATCAATTTCTGTTCCTTGCTAGAGTAGAACAATAATAAATCCTGTAACAATTCTTTATGAGCACCATAATCATTGTATACACCGAATTTAATCTGAACACCAAAGTTATTCCAGAATGTTTCATATTCTTCACGATGGTTTTTCAACATCAATAATAATTCCGATTTGATTTTCTTTTCAATACGGTTCGCAATCAACTTCAATTGACGATCATGTTGCAACATTTCTCTTGAGATGTTTAGTGATAAGTCTTGTGAATCCACCAATCCTTTTACGAAACGGAAATGTTCTGGAAGCAATTCTTCTGCATTGTCCATAATGAAGACACCACGGCTATAAAGTTGTAATCCTTTTTTATAGTCCTGTGAATAATAGTTCATTGGTGTTTTTCCTGGAATGTAAAGTAAGCTAGTAAAACTTACATTCCCTTCAACACTGAAGTGAATTACTTTTTGTGGATCGGTATAATCATAGAATTTGTTTTTATAGAAGTCATTGTATTCCTCTGTAGTAATGCTTGATTTATCACGTTTCCATAAAGGAATCATAGAGTTCAATGTTTTTTCTTCTAATACTGTTTCATGTTTTGGTTCTTTATTTTCTTCTTCATTGTCAGTATCTTCATCAATACGACGTTGTTCTTCCACCATCATTTTGATTGGATAGCGAATGTAGTCAGAATATTTTTTGATCAAACGTTCCAATTCGTATTGTTGTAGATAATCATCATAGTTTTCATCTTCAGTATTTTCTTTTAAATATAACGTAATTTCAGTACCACATTCTTCTTTGGTACATGGTTCAATTGTGTAACCATCACTTGCATCAGAACTCCAGATATAAGCTTCATCGCTTCCATATTTTTTAGAAACAACTTCCACTTTAGAAGCAACCATAAAGGCAGAATAGAAACCAACACCGAACTGACCAATAATATCAACATCGCTTTGTTTTTCTTCTGCTTCTAATTCTTTTTTAAATGCTAAAGAACCACTTTTTGCGATTGTTCCTAAGTTTTCTTCTAACTCATCCTTGCTCATACCCAATCCATTATCACGGATTGTTAAGGTACGTGCTTCCTTGTTAACATCTAAGTAGATGTGTAAATGATCGCGTTCAACATCGCTTAAATTTTCACTTAAAGATTGATAGTATAATTTATCAATCGCATCACTTGCATTTGAAATCAATTCACGTAAGAAAATTTCCTTATGCGTATATATAGAGTTGATCATTAAGTCTAATAATCGTTTAGACTCTGCTTTAAACTGTTTTTTTGTAGACATTGTAACAACCTCCTATTAGCACTCTTTTATTAAGTCTGCTAATAGTATAGTCCTTTCATTTAGCACTGTCAATACCCTAGTGCTAAAATATATTCAAAAATACACGTGTTTATAATTTGTGAACACATGTATTTGTTTATTCATTCCTTGTTTTACTCTTTGTTTATTTATTTAGAAATGTTTGCTTCAACAAGAAAACTGCTCTATAATAAAACTATTATAAACAACAAAGGGGACTAGATAATATGATGAAAACAATGGAAACAATTAACCGCATTGTCATTAAGGTCGGTTCATCAACCCTTACGCATTCTAATGGAGGATTAAATCTACGTAAAATTGATCAACTGGCTATGGCAATCAGTGATTTACAAAATAGCGGAAAACAGGTTATTTTAGTGAGCAGTGGTGCTGTTAGTGCTGGTGTAAGTAAGTTGCGTTTGCAACAACGACCTTCCAGCATGAAGGAAAAGCAGGCTGCCGCAAGCGTTGGACAGTGTGAATTGATGTTCATTTATGATAAGTTTTTTTCTCAATATGGACAAACCATCGCACAGCTTTTATTAACTAAGACAATCACAAGAAATGAGACCTTGCGTCAAAATGCAGTCAATACATTTGAAACATTGTTAGGTTATGGTGCAATCCCAATCGTAAATGAAAATGATAGCATTGCTACGGATGAAATCGCATATGGTGATAACGATACCTTAAGTGCGGTAACGGCTGTCATTACTAATGCGGATCTATTAATTTTATTATCCGATATCGATGGTTTATATAACGATAATCCATCCACAAATCCAGATGCTACCCTCATTCCAGTTGTACCAACGATCACAAAAGAGATTGAACAAATGGCAAAAGGTGCTGGTAGTGAAGTTGGTACTGGAGGAATGGTTACCAAGATTAAGGCTGCAAAATATGCAACCGAACACAAGATCCCAATGATTATCGCAAATGGAGAAGATCCATGCATTTTATATGATATTTTAAAAGGTGAGTATCGAGGTACTCTATTTGAGGCAAAGGAGGGATCATAATGGATTTACAAACATTAGCGAGCAAGATCAAACAGGCTAGTTACCAAATCGCAAAAGCGGATAGCACAACAAAAAACAGGCTATTATCCGAAATCATTCAACAGCTAGCAAGCGATACCGACAACATTTTACAAGCCAATCAACTAGATTTAAAACAGGCAAAAGAAAATGGGATGGCCGATGGTTTGCTTGACCGTATGATGATCAATCAAGACCGGATGAACCAAATTCTTGAAGGGATCAAGAAAGTTATTGCCCTAGAGGATCCCATTGATGAAATTACCAATCTGCACACGACACCAAATGGACTGAAAATCGGACAGATGCGTGTTCCATTAGGCGTTGTTGGGATGATCTATGAAGCAAGACCAAACGTTACCATCGATGCAAGTGTTCTTTGCCTAAAAGCAGGAAATGCCGTCTTTTTACGAGGCTCAAAAGATATTTTAAAAACCAATCAGGCAATGGTCAAAAGCATGCAGAAAGCAGTATCCATCTGTGGCTTCGATCCTAGTATCGTCTCTTTACTAGAAGATACTTCCCATGCTTGTGCCGAAGAATTCATGCAGCTAAATGGCTATTTGGATGTCTTAATTCCAAGAGGTGGTCAAGGATTAATCAAACATACAATTCTACATGCAACCGTACCCGTTATTGAAACAGGAACGGGAAACTGTCATGTTTATGTAGATGAATATGCTGATTTAAAAAAAGCATTGGACATTATTATCAACGCAAAAACATCTCGTACATCCGTTTGTAACGCCTGCGAAAGTGTTTTAGTCCATACATCGGTTCCTACAAGCTTTCTAGATGAACTAATTGAAGCCTTATTAAAGAAAGGCGTTAAAATTCATGCAGACGATGTCATCTGCAACAAGCATCCCGACTGCATCAAGCGTACAGAGGAAGATGATTATAAAGAATATCTAGCAATGGAAATCTCTATTAAACTCATCGATTCCATGGAGGATGCCATTGCCCACATCAATCGTTGTAGCACCCATCACAGTGAAACGATTGTAACCGAAAACTTAGCACATGCCTCTGCTTTTTTAAAACAGATTGATAGTGCCTGCGTCTATGTCAACGCATCTACGCGTTTCTCTGATGGTTTTGAATTTGGACTTGGTGCCGAAATTGGTATTAGTACCCAAAAGCTCCATGCAAGAGGGCCAATGGGATTAAGCGCATTAACCACTCAAAAATATATTATTTTAGGGGACGGACAAATTCGTCAATAACAAAAAAAGATATGGATGATTAAAACTTCCATATCTTTTTTGTTGATTACATTGATAAGGCAATGCTCATTACATACGATACTAAAATTAATACACTACACAATAAGACAACCCAACGATGTTTTTTACCATAGATGACACCAAGTGCCGCAACCATGGAGAACATACCAAATCCTAATAGATTTAAGACTTGTGATTCGTGTAAGTAAATACCACCTTTGACATACAACACATCGGCAAAACATAAAATGATGAAGTTAAATAAGTTACTTCCAACAATGTTTCCAAAGGATGCGTTGAAGTTTCCGATACGTACTAAGTTAATAGATGCACTTAATTCTGGTAAAGATGTCGCAACACCTAAGAAGATTGCACCCGCAACGGTAGCACCTAAGTTTAAGGCAACCGCGATCTTATCTGTTACCTGTGTTAATAAGATACTAACGATTACTAACGCAACACTATATAACACAAAGCGAACCATGATTTGTTTGACAGTTAACGTGATATCGACATCATCATCGCTTTCTGCACTTTCATCATGTTTCATGAATTTCACATTAATTAAATAAATACCAACAATGACTAAAGACATCAAGTTAATCTTTAAAAAGCCAATCCCAAAATCAATTGGATAGAAAATAGCGATAAACACACTGATGTACATCGCTAACCCATACCACAAGGTTGTACTATGAGATTTCGCAATGGTTGCCTTTTGATATTGTTTGCTTGTAAACAACATAATACCACCAATTACACAAAGGTTGAAAATATTAGATCCTAATACATTCCCTTGTACAAGTTCTGGTTGATCTAAGGCTAATACCGCCGTTAATGAGGTAAACAATTCTGGTAATGAGGTAACTGCCGCAAGCATGACACCACCAATGAATGCACCAGATAAGTTTGTTTTCTTATCTAAACAGTCTACATAATAAGATAAGCGCACAGATAAGAAAACAACAAGTGCCGCTAATACTACATATTCTAAATAAATCATATACAATTTCCTTTCATAACTACTATCTTTTTTATCATAACATGGATCCCATGTTTGTCAATACGACATCAAACAAAGAAAAAATAGAAACAAGGTTTCTATTTTACCATTTTCTCGAATGCATCTTTGGCAGCCATTTGCTCTGCACGTTTTTTACTGCATCCACAACCCTTACCAAGAGTAATATCATCCAACATGACCGCAACCTCAAATTCTGGTTTATTGCTAGGTCCTGTTACACTTAACGTTTCATAGTGAACAGTTTTTCTTGAATCAGATTGAATGTATTCTTGAAGTTTTGTTTTATAATCAATCACTCGTTCACTTTTTGGCTGTGAAATCGCTGGTGTTAATACTTCCTCTAAAATCACATTTACACTATCCATTCCAGAATCCAAATAAATAGCACCAAGTAAAGCTTCAAACATATCGGCTAAAATAGAATCACGTTCTCTTCCACCTGTTTTTTCTTCTCCAACACCTAAAAGAATGTATTGTCCTAATCCTAACTTACGGTTGTATTCCGCTAAAGCTTCTTCACAAACCAACTGTGCACGTAGCGTTGTCATTTGTCCTTCGCTTAATTCTGGTACTAACTTATATAATTTTGTAGTAGACCACAATTGTAAAACTGCATCTCCCATAAACTCTAGACGTTCATTATCATGTGTAAACATCTTATGCTCATTTACATAAGAGGAATGAACCAAGGCTTGTTTGATCAATTGTTTATCTGTATATGGTATTTGTTTACTACTTAACCAATCAAAAATCGTATTCATATCGTTATCGTTCTCCTTATATCGATTATATTAAATTTTCTGTAACATGTGTATTATACCACTAATCTAAGTATGTGGCACACGCAACTGTAGAATCTATATATTTTTTTATTGCTTCATATGGTTTTTCATCAATATGATGAAGAATTTCGGTAGCATCTTCTCGCGCTACCTCTAAAATATTAGCATCTTGAATCACATCACCTAGGATAAATCCTGGCACACCACTCTGTCTTGTCCCAAGAATATCACCAGGACCTCTTAAAGCTAAATCGTATTTAGAAATCTCAAAACCATCTCTTGTTTTTTCACATACCTTCAAGCGTTTTAGACTATCGGGATCCTTGGTATTGCTTAATAAGAAACAATATCCTGGTTGATCCTTTCTTCCAATACGTCCACGTAGCTGATGAATTTGACTTAAGCCAAACCGATGAGCATCATAGATAACCATGATATTCGCCTTGGCGACATCAACACCGACTTCAATGACCGTTGTTGATACAAGAATATCGATGTTTCCATCGACAAAGTCCTGCATCACTGTATCCTTTTCTTGTGCATTCATCTTTCCATGCAACAAGCCAATGTGATAAAGCTTGCCTAATGAGGCATTCATTCCCTGATAGATTTCCACGGCATTGCGCATATCAAAGTCTTCATTTTTCTCAATGGCAGGACATACCACATAACATTGATTTCCCTCATCGATCTTTTCTAAGACAAAATCCAAAATGCTAGACATCGATCTTGCATGTACCAATTTCGTTGTCACAGGCTGACGGCCAGATGGCAATGTTTGAATCGTTGATACATCCATATCACCAAATAAAGAAATCGCAAGTGTTCTTGGAATTGGCGTTGCGCTCATCAATAGGAAATCGACTTTATCTCCCTTTTCTAGCATCCGCTTACGTTGTGAAACACCAAAGCGATGTTGTTCATCGGCAACAACCAAACCTAAATCATAAAAGGATACACGCTCTTGAAACAAGGCATGCGTTCCAACTAAGATATCAATTTCATTTTGTTTTAATCGCATTAAAATTTCTTCTTTTTGTTGTGTCTTTAAACTGGAATATAAAACTTCTACTTCGATATCAAAATCTTTAAATACCTGTTTTAAATTTTTAGCATGCTGCTTCGCCAAAATTTCTGTTGGGGCAAGAAATGCTGCTTGTTTATGTGCTAATACACAAGCATACATCGCAAAGGCTGCAACCATGGTCTTTCCACAACCGACATCTCCCTGTACCATACGATACATAACCTTATTGCTTCGTAAATCCTGTAAGATCGCATCAATCGTAGATTCTTGATCTTTCGTTAAAGAAAAAGGCAATGTCTTCTTTAATTCATATACTTCTTCTTGATCAAAGCGTTTCTCATGACCAACCACAACCGTTTGTTCCTCTTGTTTCAACGCCTGCATCGTTAATTGGAATTTTAAAAACTCCTCATATTTTAAGTGGCGCAAGCTTTGTTTCACCGCTTCTTTTTGTTGAGGGTGATGAATGAAATAAAGGGCTTTTTTCTTGGAAATCAATCGATACTTGGATACATAAGCAGGTGGAATAAAATCATGGATATCCTCTTGTAACGCTAGCCAAGCCTTCTCGATGTATTTACGAATATCCTTTTGTGATAAGCCTTCTTTTACATTATAGACAGGAAATATCCCAAGCTGTTCTTCTAGTGGATGAAAATTATACTGTGTTGCGGTAATCCGATTACCACCATCATACTTCCCTAAAATCGTAATCTTATTCCCCACGACAAAATTAGATACCCATGGTCGATTAAAAATGGAAACATCAAATTCCTCATCTTCCACAAGAATTTTAAACTTTGTCATACTCATCTTTCCTTTTAACCGAAGCACTCTTGCATGTGTTATTAAAATTCCCTCACAAGCAATCTTATCCTCTTTTTCCCATTCCGCTCTTGGTTTTGTTTCCACAGACTCATAGCGAAATGGATAATAGGTTAAAAGATCTTCGGCTTGATCAATATGCAAACTATGTAAAATTTGTTGTTTTTTATCTGAAATACGTAATGCTTTTAAATCCATCATCCTCACCCTAACTTGAGTTTCATTATATAATACGAAATTTGAACTTGCAAACAAAAAGAGATGAAAACTCATCCCTTTTCCTATTTAAAGCGTAAACGATAATTACAGTGTTTACATAACTCTTCCATAATCTGTTTGCGTTGAAAACCAGTAACCATATCCTGACATCGATTCGACTCTACTATGGTTTTAAAAGGTGTTTCAAAGATATTTCCTAGATTGATATCTCCCTTACTATCTAGACAACATGGAACAACCGTACCATCCGATAAAATTCCACACATCGTCTTCATACCCAAACAAGTACCCTGATCATTGACGTATGGATGATGAAGGGATGGCCATTCAAATACATCCTCAAAGTGTAGATGAATGTGATCCGCTAAATCAAAGCGAGACATTCTTTTCAATAAAACTTCCTCTTTTTGTTTTCCATAATGCGTTAAAATTTCTTCCAATAAAACATCGGTGTCCTGACTCAATTCCCCTGTTGTAAGACTCCACAAGCGCAAATTGACATGAATATTCGCCTGTGCCATGATGGAGGCATGCGTATAGATGGTATCCATATACGCTGGTTGTTTATGAGTTGGAAAACTATGAACGGAGATATTCACTTGTCGTACACATCCTGCCTTGGCAATGATACTAGACTTTGATGCAAGCAGCGTTCCATTCGTTGTGATGGTTACCTGCATATTAGCATCCTTGCAGATCTTTAAAAATGTTTCTAAATGTGGATGAGATAAAGGTTCCCCTAAGACATGTAAATAAACATATTTGGTATAGGGTTGTAACTGTTTGATCACATAAGAAAACTCCTCTACGCTCATCTGTTTTCCCTTTCTTGAATTTTGAATACAAAAACAACAAGAAAGATTACACATATTTGTAATTTCGATATATACTCGTTTAAATCGCATAATAACTCCTTCTAATTACCTGTTCTCGCTACCCACTTACTAATTTCATTGATGATTAAAATGCTCATACTTAAGGCAAAGACTATAAACCAAGAAATAAAATCAAGGGACTCTGTTTTTAATAATACATGAAAGAATGGTAATTGACAAACCAAAACTTGTAAAAGAATACTACAAGTAATCGTTAAAAGCAACCATTTATTTTTAAATAATCCTTCTTGACATAACAACCTAGTACGACTTCGTAAATTAAACGCATGAAACAATTGTGATAAT
>SAMEA104404106__coassemble_975_pt1 | contig 24673 bp, 26 predicted proteins | sample SAMEA104404106__metabat2_high_PE_075 | metagenome-assembled genome bin SAMEA104404106 (sample SAMEA104404106) | Balaenoptera acutorostrata
GTGACTGGACTTTCACCAGTAAGATATATGCCATGCCTGGCACACTAATAAAAAGCAATGGATTGCTACAATTGTGTAGTCCATTGCTTTTTTGTTAATCTTTATAACATAGACAAATACCAGGTAATATAAATAGAAGATATCCAGGTATATACGCAGAAAATAAAGCATAACGAACAATTCCAGGAAACCAATCTAGCGCATGAATCCAATAGGTATCTACTAATAAAATGGTAAAGATGATTAGTATTAAAATACCAAGTCCGGCCACGAATTGGTTTCTTTTATGGATATAAGAATGAGCGATACCATAAACAATAAGCGTGATCCCATAGGCAATACAGATATATTTAAAAGGTATCCATATACTGGTTGCAGGTAAGAACCATTCTAGTATACATCCTAAAATAAGAAGCACTATAGAACTCTTTATGTAACGATTCATGATCCAATCACCTTGTAAATCAAAGGTTCCTGTTCAATTTTATCATCACTAAATTCATATGTACGATAAAATTCTTCAATCCACTCTTGAGTTAATGTTTTATTTGTATGAATAAGCGCTAATACATCACCGGAATGTACATAATCACCAATCTTCTTCTGTAATACAATGCCGACCGCATGATCAATCTCATCTTCCTTAACAGATCGCCCTGCACCTAGTCGCATGGCTAAAATTCCCATCTGTTGTGCATGAATAGAGGATATAAAACCTTCATTCATTGCTTTTAAAGGTATCAATGCAGAAGCTTTTGGCAAGGTATCTGGATGTTCAATTTGATTTACATCGCCATGTTGCCATTTGACCATCTCTTTTAATTTATTTAGTGCTTTACCACTCGAAATTGCTTCGCGTAATAAGTTATCTGCTTCCTCCATAGATGATGCTTTTTTTGCCTGTAGTAACATGATGCTACCAGCCTTCATACATAGGGAAGTAAAATCTTCTGGCCCCTTCCCTGTTAATGTATCAATTGCCTCTTTAACTTCAAGTGCATTACCAATCGCATTGCCAAGAGGCTGATTCATAGAGGTAATCATTGCTCGCACATCTTTATTGAAATTATGACCGATTGAGATCATGGTATTGGCAAGCACCTCTGCATCCTCTTTAGTCTGCATAAATGCTCCATTTCCATATTTCACATCTAAAACAATCGCATCACTACCTGCTGCTAATTTTTTAGACATAATACTAGATGCAATCAACGGAATAGAATCTACCGTTGCGGTGACATCACGTAATGCATATAATCGTTTATCTGCTGGTACAATATCTTGCGTTTGTCCTATAATGGATAGTCCAATACTCTCAACTTGATTTAGGAATTCTTGTTGAGATAAATGAATACTAAACCCATGAATACTTTCTAGTTTATCTAAAGTACCACCGGTATGACCCAATCCGCGTCCGCTCATTTTTGCAATTTTCACACCACAGGCTGCAACCATGGGTGTCAAAGCCAAGCTAGTTTTATCACCAACGCCACCCGTAGAATGTTTATCACAAGTAATGCCAGATAGTGATGATAAATCAATCTGAACCCCACTATAAAGCATTTCTTTCGTTAAAGCCGTTGTTTCCGCAATATTCATTCCATTAAAGTAAATAGCCATCAACAATGCGCTAATTTGATAATCAGGAAACCGATTATGCACATAGCCATCGATCACAAAATGTAATTCTTCCGAAGTTAATTCTTTATGATGCTTTTTCTTTTCAATAATATCAATACAACGCATAACATCTCACCTTCCTATTTTTTATGTAAGCGGCAAAAACGAAATGACGGATAGCTTGTTGATTCTAATTCAATATAATCTTCTTTATGAAAGGATGGGAAAAAGGTATCTCCCTCATAAGTATTTGGTAAATAGGATATCCAAAGCTCTGTTGCATAAGGCAACAACAAGGAATAGATACTTGCACCACCACAAACAATCAATTGTTCTTCACTCGTTAACCATTGATCTAAGATATCTTGTAAATCACGATGAACGAAAGCATATCCTGGTCGAATGGTATCAATCGATTGCGTGGATAGAATGTGTACCGTTCTTGATGGTAATGTTGATGTCATATGATTCCACGTACGTTTACCCATCAAAATATGGTGATGCATTGTTTTTTGTTTAAAAAATGAAAGTTCTTCAGGAATATGCCAAGGCATTGTTCCATCTTTTCCTATGCAATGATTAGGGTCCATCGCAACCATCATAACGATCATGATTTACACCTCTTGAAGCTGTTCAATTTCATCAAAAGTTAAAGGACGGAAATCACCACATGACAACGTTTCATCAAGCTTTAACGGTCCCATGGAAATGCGTTTTAAGTAAAGTACTTCATTATGTACAGCATGGAACATACGTTTTACTTGATGGAAACGACCTTCCTCAATAGTCAATAAACAATGATTAGAATCTATCCGTTCACAAGTTGCAGGGAGTATTACCTTATCATCCAATACAATAGTTCCATTGCATAATATATTAATATCATCCTCTGTTAATGGTTCTTGATGTTCAACATAATATGTCTTTTTCACGTGATGTTTCGGTGACAATAAACGATGAGACAATTTACCATCATTAGTAATCAATAATAAACCTTCGGTGTCAATATCAAGTCGTCCAACTGGGAAGCATCCTTTTGGTAAAGTGACATCGAAACAATCCAATACGGTTTGATAGGTATCATCTTCCGTTGCGCTAATCACTCCGTCTGGTTTATTTAACATCAAATATACGAATTGTTCATAATAAACGAGTTCATCATCAACATATACTTCAGCATCATCCTCAATACGATAATCATCTTTGGTAACTAATTCGCCATTTACTGTGACATGTTTTTTACGAATTAATTGTTTGACTTCTTTTCTTGTCCCAATACCAGCATGGGATAAATATTTATCTAAACGCATATTAACCTCTTTTCAATTTATGGAATATAGTTTTAAAATCAATATGAAGTAACATCTGAGGTAATTGGAAAATACATGTAAATAAGAAGTATGCAAATACAGATATACTTCCAGATAATAACAATTGTACAAATGCTACACCTCTACCATTTGCATAAGATGATGTTAATCCAAATTTAAAACAGATTTGAGCTGTGCCCCATAAGACTACACAACCTAGTAAAATAATAACTAAACGATGCAATGTATATTTCCATTTCATATGATGACAACGAGTTAATTCATAGATACTTAAGCTGACATTACATAATACGGAAATAATAGTTGCATATACTAAACCATGATAGCCAAATTGTACAAGCATAAAATAACTTAATGCAAATTTAATCGCAACCTGAATAGAAATATTACGTACCGATTTTTTACGAAGATTACTTGCGATAAGTAAGTTTGTAATGATTGGTGTAACAGTATCTAAAAAGGCAACAAATGAGAAACTTCTTAAAATATCTGCAACGAACGGAATATCTTTTGCATTTTCTGGTGGGAATAGAGTGACAATTAAGGGTTCAGCAAATACAAATAAACAGAAGGAAATTGGTACCGCAATGTATAATGCGATATCAATACATTCACGAATATTTTTACGAACCAAACTCATATTATGTTCCGTTAATGCACTTGTGATATGTGGGATGATTGCACTTGAGAAACCAGGAGCAATCACCATAGGGATACTCATTAATTTTAATACACGAATATTAATCGTAGCAGATATTAACGTAATAGTATCTGCAGGTAAGCCATGTCCCTTTAACCCTTTTTGTAAGAATAACGTATTAATAATACTATCACTATAACCTAATAAGGCAATGATCATAAAAGGAATAGAAACCATTAATAATTCTTTTAAGATTTCCTTCTTTTGAATCGTCACTTCGCCTTCTTGTTCAAGTGCTAATTTTCGTATTTCCTTCATTCGCTTTCGATCATAGAACTTTAAATGAATCATTGCTACGATTGCCGCAACACTTGTAGAGAATACCCCAAAATAAACAGCCCAAATATGATCGGCATGAAATAAATAAACAGCGATACATGAGGCAATGATGACAAAGGAAGCATTCGCCAACTGTTCAAGTACTTGAGATAAGGAATAGATTTCCATTTCTTTTAATCCTTGATAAAACCCTCGCATACTACTTAAAATCGGAACAAAGAATAAGGCAAAGCTAGATCCGATAAACGCTCTTCGTAAATCCTCTGTACTACCAGCCCCATCATACATAATTTGTGCAATTGGTTTTGAAAAAAGCATAAATAATAGCATCATAATAAATCCTAAGGATACCATTAGCTTTGTACTTAACTTTTTAACATAGATACTAGTTTTATAATCTTTTTTTGTTGTATAGCGCGCTACTAAAGTTGCAATCGCAAATGGAAAACCAGCCTGACACACATTTAATAAATACATGTAAATGGATTGTGTGATTCCATAATATTCAACATTGACATCCGTAGCTAAAATATCATTAAATGGGATTTGATAAATCAATCCAATTAGTTTTGCGAAAAAAATACCTGCTGAGCTAACTAAGGCACCAGCTATCAATGATTGTTTTTTCTTAGATATATTTGTATTCTGACTCATGAATACCCTCCTTAGTTAACTTGCTTTTTTTGTTTTCCTTGTTTTGTTTCTTTTTTCTGTGCAAAGTTACAATTGAAAAATACTCTAGATTCATTTTGTAGACTACTATCTTTCCAAGTAACCATGACATTAACTGTAAATTGTTCTTTAAAAGAAACGGCATCTAGGGTGATCATACGAATGAACCCTTTTTCACCTCTTGCTTGATAGGGAATCATATTATATTGATAATCTAAATCATCACCTAATAACCCAATACATGGATAAATGTTCGTATTCATATCCATATCTAGATTGACAGCAATGGCTTGAATATCATACATTGCGACATGGGGATTATAAATATTGATTTCATATTTATAAGTTCCATTCTTTTGACGATAAACATCCATTTCGTATTCAAATGGGATATTTGTTGATTCAATTCCATGATTATTCACAACTGAATCAATATAGGTTTCATATAATTTCATATCTTTGTGTTCATCTTTACCAAAATGAGAACATCCGGTAAGAAAACTAAGACATAAGATACTAATTAGTAATAGTTTTTGCATACAACCACCTCATTTTACATTATACCATAGTACGTTTTAATCTACCATATTTCTATATCGAACAACAAATATTTATCGTACTTTTCATATAAATAAAAAGCTTTACATTGCAACTATCTCAATGTAAAGCATCATTTACGCATCTTCTTGATATAAAATAAGAGCCGAAAAACAGAAGATTTGATTTCCATCACTTACACAACAAGAACTAGAAAATCGTATATCCATTATTTTAATATGTCGATTCCTTATAAATGAATTAATTTCCTCTTCCAAATCTTTTTCATGTTCTTCATCAAATACAATCACTTGATACATATCATCACCAATATTATTATTTTATACAAAGAATAAAATAATTGTCATTTCTTTGTATTTTGCCATAAAATTGGTTGTATTTGCTCTCCCTTTTCGGCTAACTCACAGGTTCTTTCAATTAGTGACCATTTTGATATTAAGCTAGTTTCTTTATGAATCGGATCATCTTGAAAAAATGGTATACAGTACATATGACGATAATTTAAAAGAGAAAATAGGTTTTTACCACTAATTCCTAATGCATCATTTGTAGCAATTCCAAAGATGATGTTTTTTTTATTTCGTAACATCGCTTTCGCAGCTAATGTTACGGGGTGATCATAAATTCCATGTACAAGTTTTGAGCAGACAGTTGCACTCATAGGTGCAATCACCATCATATCATAACAATTCATTGGACCAATTTTCTCTGCTTCTACTACCGTATGAATAATCGGATGATGAGTATATTGAAGTAGGATTTGTTGTAAATCTTGTGCCTTATAAAAACGAGTATCTGAATGATATACTTGCTCACTTGTAACAATCAACAGCTCATTCTCTTTTGACAAATTCTTGATTTCATCAATAATATATTTCATATTACAAAAGGAACCACATAAACCAAAAACAATCTTTTTATTTTTCATATAGAATCCTCCTAATAAATGCACAATAGATGGATGCTGCAGAATGAGATGAAAAACGGTTCGGTAAATGATTTAATTTATAAAACGTTGGGATATAAGATACATCATTCTTTGTAAGTGGTAAGGATGAAATATCAAATACACAAGGTGTTTGTTTCCATTGTTTTATTTTTTCATACGTAATGAACCATTCCGGTGCAGTATTAATTACAATCGATGAACAATAAGTCCACTTCTTCATTGATACAAAGTGTTGCTTATCTTCACAAAATCTTCTTATGATGCGATAAGAGAGGTTCAATTGATCAAACATAGATGCGATTTCTTTACCACAATGTCCATAGCCAACAATATCATACGTATAGGTATGGATACTACATTCCGTATGATGAATTAATTCGCATAATAGACCTTCTGCAGTTAATTTCGCATTTTCAACGAGGAATTCTTCATCATCAAAACAACTATATATAGGCACTGGAGTTGGTATTCTATCCTGATGCAAACCAGTAATAATTGTTTTTGGTGAATGGAAAATAGAAGTTGGTATTTGTATCTTATGTTGATAACAATGAACGGTTAAATCCTGACAAATACCTTGTATCGGTAATACGAGTACATCCATGGATTCAAATGTAATAAAATCTTGTTCTGATTTTAATCTTTTTACTTGATAGTCTTGTTCTAATTCATCTGCTACAAAGGACATTCTATCATCCGCACAAAGTACACCAATCAGCATGATTTTCTCCTCCACCATATTGTATGAACGAAATAAAAAAAAGTAACGATAAGCAATATCGCCTATCGTTACGATTCATATCTTATTGTGTAATAACGTAATAATTCTTTTTACCACGTTTTACAATCGTTTTGTTAGATGAAATAGCATGATCACTTGATACAATAAATTCGCAATCATTTACTTTTTCACCATTGATTTGAATAGATCCTTGTTTAATCCATTCTCTAGCTTCACGTTTACTGCTAGCGATTTTTGCTTGAACAAGAACGTCTGTTAATTGAATACCATTTTCAACTTCAACACTTTCAAATCCTTTTAATGCATCTTCCACTTCATCTGCAGTTAAATCTTTAATGTTACCTTTGAAGAATGCATTTGTGATACGTAATGCTTTATTGTATTCTTCTTCACCGTGTAAATCTGTAACAACGGCTTTTGCTAAAGCTTTTTGTGCTTCTCTAAAGTGTGGTTCTGTTTGAACTTTAACTTCAAGAGCCTCAATTTCTTCTTTCGATAAGAATGTTAATGTTTTTAAGTAATCAATAACTTTGCTATCTTCACTATTTAATAAGAATTGATACAATTCATAAGAAGATGTTTTATTTTTATCTAACCAGATTGCTTTCCCTTCACTCTTACCAAATTTAGTACCATCAGCTTTTGTAACAAGTGGCATTGTGAATGCAAAGGCTTCCTTTCCTAATTTTTTACGAATTAATTCAATACCTGCAGTAATATTTCCCCATTGGTCTTGTCCAGCTACCTGCATTACACAATCTCTTGTTTGATATAAATGCATAAAATCAAGAGCTTGTAGAATCATATAAGAAAATTCTGTATAAGTAATACCTTCATCTAAACGACGAGCTACAATGTCTTTATTTAACATGTAGTTAACGTTGAAATATTTTCCGTAATCGCGTAAGAAATCTAATGTATTAATATCTTTAATCCAATCATAGTTATTTACTACTTCAAATCCGAAGATTGTTTCTGCTTGTTTTTTTAAACATTCAAAATTATGTAATACTTCTTCTTTAGAAATCATTGCACGTTCTGATGTAGGTCTTGGATCTCCAATTAATCCTGTTCCACCACCAACTAATAAAATTGGGTTATGTCCTGCTTGTTTTAATCGTTTAGAGATTAAGAATGAAGAATAGTGCCCAATATGCATACTATCTCCAGTTGGGTCTGTACCAATGTAGAATGTTACTTTTTCATTGTTTAACATGTCTTCAATTTTTGGAGAACTACAATCTTTAATTAATCCTCTCCATACTAATTCATCATAAATTTTCATGTAAATAATCCTTTCTTTCATAAAAAAAGCGTCCTTATCCAAGGACGCTTTTATATCCAGCGTGGTACCACCTTAGTTCTTCTTTCGAAGCACTCTTACTCGTAACGTGAGTAAACGACTTTACTTTGTATAAAGTAGCTCCAAGGTGTATTCCATAAGTCATGATTACGACTTTTCACCAACCAGTCGTCTCTCTACATTCAATCTCTTATGTACTCTGTCTTATCACAGCTATAATATTTAGTATAATAATTATTCGTATTTTGTCAAGTAAAATTAACGAGTTGATTTTCTAGGAGTAAATACGTAGCTCAATTCAATTTCTTTATCATCAACTACATGATCTTCATTTAATAACTTCGTCAATAAACGCATAGCAAGTGCACCTAAATCATAATCTGGGATTTTGAAACCAGAGATTTGTGGTCTAGCCATTGCATTGTATTTACTATCAAGGATACAAACTAATTCCATATCTTCAGGAACATTGATGCCGTCTTCTTTCGCAGTATTTAAAACAGCCATCGCTTGAGAATCACGATATGTGATGACAACATCATATTTAATTCCTTTTTTGATATATTTTTTCAAGAAATCATAAGAAGAATGGAAATCTTTTGGAATTGCTAAATATCCATCAAATTCCATACCATTATCTTGATATGCACGATTTAAACCATCTAACAATTGTTTGATCATAACTGGGTTTTTACGATCTTCTACTAATGCTAAACGAGTTTTACCTTTACGAATACATTCACAAGCATAATCATAAACAAGTTTTGAATAATCTACATATACAGAACCAATTGTTTCATCACTCATTTTGTTTCCAATGACAACAATAGGAATTTGATATTTTGTTAATTGATTCAATTCTTCTTTATTTAATTTATCATTGAAGATAACAACACCGTCAACACGAGATTTAATGATATTTTCGATGATATCATTCATTTCAGAGATTCCAGATGTTGTAGTATGTAACATTAAATTATATTTGTAAATTTTAGCTACATCAATTAAACCGTTGATAATTTGACCTGTGTAGAAATAACTTGCTTCTGGTACGACTAAAGCAATCGTAGTTGTTTTTTGTAATGCCAATCCTTGAGCGATTGCATTTGGTTTGTAACCTAATTTTTCAATTGCTTCTTGTACTTTAACTCTAGTATCCTCTCTAACTACTTCAGACCCGTTAATAACACGGGATACTGTTGCTAAGGATACATCTGCTTCTTTTGCGACATCGTAAATAGTAATTCTTTTCATATCATCATATCCCTTCTGATTACTTGTCTTCATCGTCTGTGTCTAAGACACGTTGTAACCCTAAAAATGCTTTTTCAGCCAATTTTAAAGTTCCTTTTTTTAATTTCTTTACATTCTGTTTCACTCGTTCATCTTCACAAACTGCGGTTACAGTATCACCAATCGTATCAACTGTTTTAGAAACATATTCATTTTTCATCACTTCATGAATACCATCTTCAACAGCTGTAAATACTTTATCGCTAACTTCACTTAATTTTTCTTTTCCTTTAATTACGTCTTCACGTTGATTAAATTCATTCAGTTTCACTTTAGTTTGATCAATGATACGTTTACAATCAACTTTAAGTTTTTCTAATTTTTCATTAACATCCTCTGGATCAAAATGTTTGTCTTTGTATTCTTTAAATGCAACAAACAAAGAATCCAATTCCTTTTGTGCATTGTCTAAGATTGACTTTTTCTCATTTGTATCATCGGTATCTAATGAAATAATTGTATAACGAGTTTCTTTTTCTAATGATTCAATTTTTTTATCTTCATTATTCATGATCCTCTGCCTCCTGTACATTTGTTTGTACATCTTGCGTCAAATCTTCTTTGCCTTTTCCTAAGTAATTCAAGATCCAATCTTTAATTAAAGAAAAGTTGTCAACTAGCACCACCATAGAGCTACGGATTGCATGTTTACTTGCTTCATGCACACTATCAACCGTTTCACTAATTTCACTAATCGTATGTAAAGGTTTTTTAAGAGTTTCTAATTCTGTATTAGCAGTATCAACCGTTTTCTTAACACTTAAAATAGCATCATTTGCATTTTTTAAGACATCTAATAAACGTTTGACAAAGACTGCTAATAAAACCAATACGACCAAACCAGCGATTGGTAATGCTTTGCTTGCTACATCACTAGTAACAATCAATAATTCATCTAGTCCCATAGAAACACCTCTCTTACTATTTTACACTAATGTGTAAATGTTTTCAACACTATTGAAAAGTTTTTACAATATTTTTCAATTTATAAATATCTTTACTACTCATAAATAAGTATACTGCAGGTCCTTGATTTGCTAAAAGTTTCGCTCCTTGTTCATCTTCTGAAATGACAGTTGCGTGTTTACAGCGCTCTGCTAGATCTAAGATAGAAATATCAATACCCGGTTCCTTGGCAGCATTTTCTGGGAAGTGACATAAATAAGTTTCATCAGCTTGATCCAATTCTTCCGCAAAACGATCTAAGAAATAGAAAATGCGAGAAAAACGGTCAGGTTTAAAAATAGCGATGATCTTTTTGTTCGGATATTTAATTCTAGCTGCTTCAATCATATATTTAACAGCAGTAGGATGATGCGCATAATCATCGATATAAATATTTTCACCATTTTCTTCAATTGTAAAACGACGTTTTACTCCTGGAAAGCTTTCTAAACCTTCTTGTAAAATATCTGAAGGTAATCCTTGAATAATGCCTAATGCGATAACCCCTAAGCTATTCCACAATAAAGGTTTCCCAACAAATGGTAATTTAAAACTTCCAAATGGTTTTTTATGATATAAAACATCAAATGACATACCTTCTTCATTTTGAACAATGTTAACAGCTTGCACATCGTTATGATCTTCTAAACCATAGTAAAGATGTGGTGTATCAACATGTAAAGAACGAACGTACTCATCGTCACCAAATAAGACAATACCTTTCTGTACTTGATTTGCAAACGTTTCAAATGCATCACAATAATCTTCCATGTCTTTATAATAATCAACATGATCTAATTCAATATTTGTGATAATCGCATACAATGGTTTATACGCTAAAAAATGACGTTTATATTCACATGATTCTAATACGAAGTATTCACCTTGATCTGGCATATCTCCTGTACCATCTCCGATTAAAAATCCAGTTGGAGCCACCTTATCCATCACATGAGATACCATACCGGTAGTTGTTGTTTTCCCATGAGTTCCAGCTACACTAATACTCTTGTATTCCTTTACTAGCTGTCCTAGAAAATCATGATACCAATATGTAGTAACTTTACCTTCTTTTGCTAATTCCATAGCACGTTTTACTTCAGGATTGCTTTCATTGAATGCATTTCCGATAATAACGGTCATTCCTTCCTTGATATTATCCGCATCAAATGAGTAAATCGGAATATTTCGATCTTCCAATGGTTTCTGTGTAAAGATATATTTTTCAATATCAGAACCTGAAACTTCTTCATGACGATCATAGACGATGGTAGCTAAGGACGCCATACCGCTACCTTTAATTCCTATAAAATAATATTGCATCTATCTTCAACTCCTTATTTATTTAGAATGTGATCTGTTGTACATTCTTCAATTGGTGTAGAATCTCCAAACAGTGATATCTGCATCAAATCTTCATTTTCCCTAACTTCATCAGAAAGCAGTTGTTCTAAAGGCAACGCTTCTTTTTCTTCTTGTAAAATCGCATCTTCTACAAGGTATTCATTATCTTCTTCACGAATCACCGTAGGTGCTGGTTCAGCTGATATTTCGGGCGATCTAATAATTGGTATTTCTGTAGTATCTTCTACAGAGGCTTCATGAACCTCTTCAATAATCGGTTCATTATCACAAGTTTCTTCTTCAACAACCGAAGAGATTGCCTCTTCTGATGGCTTTGTTTCAATCGTTGTAGGTTGAGGTTCAGTTGAAGCCACTTCCACTACTTCTTCTTCAATATCTTCTGAAAAACCATAATATGGTGATAAAATTTCCCCCAATGGATTATTTTTGCGATTTTTATGATGAGATGTCATTGGTTTAGAAACCGATTTTTTGCTAATTTTTGTTTTCTCTTCTGTTACACCAAACATAGGAGAAATAACAGGTGTAAATTCATATTCACGTTTCACTTCTTTTTTTACAACTTCTTTTTCCTTTTGTTCTTGTGCTTTTACTTGTTGAGCATGTTCAGAATCTTGAATATCAACAAATTTAGAAGATGGATGTTCTTCTTTTGCTTCATCATCCTTGATTGTTTCTTGTTTTACTTCGTCAAGATCCTCTTTTATCTCTGAATTTTCAAATGTTAATGGTTCTAATTGATCTTCTTCAATGATTTCTGTTTCTTGATCTTCAAACAAGAACGCAGCTACTTTCTTAAAAATCGACATCGTATTCATCCTCTCTTCAATTAGATTGCTTCGTTTAAGAATTTTTCAATTTCTACTCTTGTTTTTCTTAATTTTGAAACAAAACGACTAACTTCTTTTCCTTCTTTAAAAATTACAAAACTAGGAATTCCCATGATCATAAGTTCTTGGCATAATTCGATATTGTCATCACGATCAACGTAATTAAAATGGAATCCTTTTGCGCTGTATTCATCAATTACCTCTTTGATAAATCCTTCTAAGAAACGGCAATCTGGGCACCAGTTAGCAGAGAATACAAATACATTTTGTCCTTCTACCATTGTTGCATCTTTAAATTCTTGTTCGTTGTGAATAATATTCATTAGTTCTTTCATATTTTTTCTCCTTTATTTTATTATTTTTTATGTTCTACATCCATTGGATGTTTTTTCCAAACAGCACGATAAATCGGTTGATTTAACTCCATAAAACGTCGTTCATATTCTGTAATGACATCTTCTGGATGTTCTTGACGGCGGAAGTCTACACTAAATTCATGTAAAAACCAACCACAGTTCTGAAATTCAATAATACTGTATTCAAATAGAGATACGTTATCGGTTTTCATTTGTAATTCGCCATCATCAGCTAAGATTTTAGCATATTGTTCAATAAATTTATGGTTTGATAAACGTTTTTTATGCGTACGTTTTTTTGGCCATGGATCTGAAAAGTTCAAATGGATAACATCAATTTCGCCTTCAGCAAACCAATTTGATACATCCTCTGCATCTTGATTCATAAAGGCCATATAAGATGGATGTTCTTCCATGTTGACGTATTTACGTACCGCTAAAGCAGCAACACTGACGTTTTTTTCAATTCCAAGCCAGCCAAATTCAGGATATTGTAAAGCCATTTTTGTCCAGTAATCACCTTTACCACAACCTATTTCTAAATGTAGAGTATCGCGATTCACTAACTCTTTCCATTTACCTTTATACTCTTCAGGATGTTTTACAACAACATCTTGTTCATTTAAAAATTCTTCTGCCCAAGGCAATTTACGCATTCTCATTCAGTCTACCTCTACTTTTTACCTAATTTTTCACATGCTTCTGTATAAATTGCTACAGAAGTCATTAAATCATCTAATTTAATACCTTCATCACGTTGGTGACATCCACCAACAAATAATCCTTCTGGTACATCAACTTTTGGGAATTCTGGTCCAAATGCCACAAAGTTATCAAATTTTTTAGCATATGTTCCACCACCAATTGTTTTATTTGGTGTAAATTCATCTCCACTATAACGTTGATATACATCATATAATGTAGAAACCAATGTGGATTGTGGATCTACGAATAATGGTTTTGTATTATGTACCATTTCAACATCTAAATCATAGTTACGTGAAGCTGCAGCTTTTTTAAAGTTGCCCATGATAGAATCAACATCTGCATCATTAGGATAACGAATATCAATTGTAATGCATGCTTTTCCATCTTCAATATCAATAATACCTGTATTCATGGTTAAGAATCCCATGTATGCGCCATCGATATCAATACCCAATGGTTTTCCTTGCCAATCTTGAAGCATTTCATAAGTATCAGATGCAAATTTATCATTCATGCATGTTCCAACAAAGTTTAATAAGTGTAATCCAGCATTGACACCATTGTAAGGCATAGCAGCATGTGCGGAAACACCTTCAATCATAATTTCTGCAGTAGTTCCATCAATTGTAACAGAACCTGTTAAACCATTTGTTTTTAAATAGAAATCAAAGTATGTCTGATATTCTTCTTTCCAATCCGAAACAACTAAACTAGCCTTACCAATAACGATGTTTGGGCGACTACCTGCATGCATGGATGTAATGCATGTTGAAGTATTTCCTTTTAATTGGATATGTAAACCACCTTTTTCACCATAAATAACAGGGAAATCAGCATCTGGAGTAAATCCCATAGTAGGAATTTCACCATGTTTAGTATAATATTCCATACATTCCATTCCAGTTTCTTCGTTACATCCTAAAATTAACATAATTTTACGATCTAATTTAATACCTTTATCCTTTAACATTTTCAATGCATAGAAACCTGCCATCGCTGGTCCTTTGTCATCTAATGTACCACGGCCAAACATAAATCCTTGTTCAATTTCTCCACCAAATGGATCCTTTGTCCATCCATCACCCAATGGAACTACGTCAAGGTGAGCTAAAACACCAACGCTTTCTTCACCTTCACCATAAGTAATAACACCTGCATAACCATGATAGTCTTTTACTTCAAATCCTTCTTTACGCCCTAACTCTAACATATAATCCAATGCTTTTCTACATCCAGGACCAAATGGTGCATCCACACCAGCATGTTCCTTATCTTCAATAGATGGAATCGCAATTAAGCCTTTTAAGTCTTGAATAAAAGATTCTTTATACGTTTCTAATTCTGTTAACCAATTCATATTTATTTTACACGATCAATCAAACGATTGAATCTCCTTTCTTAAAGATATGTATCTTACTTCGTTTACTATTTTATCACAAACATGAAAGAATACCTATGTTTTTTTCATAATTTTTCATTTCACTACAAATAAAAAAAGAGCAGATTATCAAATCTACTCTTTCCTTAGTTTTATTATTCGGCAGAAACTGCTTCTACAGCTTTTTCTTCTGCTTTTTCTTCTTTATTAGCGTGATGTTTTTCATCTTTTTTAGGTTTTGGTAACAATGCTTTTGCACTTACGTTTACACGTCCGCGATCATCGATTTCCATAACTTTAACTTTGACGATATCACCAATGTTTAAACGATCTTCTACTTTTTCAATGCGTTCATTACAGATTTTTGAAATGTGTAATAAACCATCTGTTCCAGCGAATAAGTTTACGAATGCACCGAATTTTTCAATGCGTACAACTTTTGCATCGTAGATATCTCCAACTTTCGCAACACGCACGATATCACGAATCATATTTGCAGCTTTCGTGATAGAAGCACGGTCCATATGATAGATCACAACGTGTCCATCATCTTCGATATCAATTTTAACTTCGTTGCATGCTTCAATAATCTTATTGATCATTTTTCCGTTAGGTCCAATAACTTCACGGATTTTTTCTGGATCAATATAGAATTGTTCAATCTTAGGAGCATACGTTCCTACATCTTCACGTGGTTTATCGATTGCAGTCATCATATTTTCAAGAATTTGTGCACGAGCACCTTTTGCTTGTGTCAATGCTTCACGGAATACATCTTCTGTGATACCTGCAACTTTGATATCCATTTGTAATGCTGTGATACCTTCTGTTGTACCAGCAACTTTAAAGTCCATATCACCGAAGTGATCTTCCATACCTTGAATATCTGTTAATACTGTGTATTGACCAGTTTCTTCATTCATAATCAATCCCATTGCGATACCAGCAACTGGAGCTTTAATAGGAACACCAGCAGCCATCAATGACATTGTACCAGCGCAGATTGAAGCCTGTGAGCTAGAACCATTAGATTCTAATACTTCTGCTACTGTACGGATTGTATATGGGAATTCTTCTTCACTTGGTAATACTTGTGCTAATGCACGTTCACCTAATGCACCGTGACCGATTTCACGACGACCAGGATTTCCCATTCTTCCTGTTTCACCTACAGAATAAGGTGGGAAGTTGTAATGGTGCATGAAGCGTTTTGAATCTACTTCTGTAACATCATCGATGATTTGGTTATCATTCATTGCACCTAATGTTGTAACGGATAATACTTGTGTTTCACCACGAGTGAAGATTGCACTACCGTGTACACGAGGTAAGATATCAACTTGTGAATCCAATGGACGAATTTCATCGATTTTACGACCATCTGGACGAACTTTGTCTTCGATGATCAAACGACGTACTTCGTTTGCTTCAATACCATGACAGATTTCACTAACTTGTTTTAACGCTTTTGCTTTATCTGCTTCTGAAGCATATTCTTTTGCTTCGAAATGAGCAACTGCAGCAGCTGTTAATTCATCAATTTTACCATAACGTTCTAATTTCTTTTCGATTGATACCGCAGCGCGAATATCAGCTTCAAAGTTTTCACGTACTTCACGATCGATATCTTCATCAACCGTATAAAGTGTTACTTCCATTTTTTCTTTACCAACTGCAGCAGCAATTTCTTCTTGGAATGCAACCAATTTTTTAATGTATTCATGACCGAATAAGATGGCACCTAACATAGATTCTTCATCTACTTCTTTTGCCCCTGCTTCAACCATGTTAATTGCTTTTTTTGTACCTGCAATTGTTAAATGGATATCACTGTGTTCCATTTCTTCTGGTGTAGGGTTAATTACATATTCCCCATTGATACGTCCAACGATAACACCAGCGATAGGTCCATTAAATGGAATATCTGAAACACATAATGCAAGTGAAGCACCAAACATTGCTGTCATTTCAGGAGTACATTCCTGATCAACAGATAAAACCGTATTTACAATTTGCACTTCATTACGGAAACCTTCCGCAAATAAAGGACGAATAGGACGGTCAATCATACGTGCAGTTAATGTCGCATGTTCGCTTGGTCTTCCTTCTCTTCTTAAAAATCCTCCAGGGATTTTACCTACTGAATATAACTTTTCTTCAAAAGAAACAGTTAATGGGAAAAAGTCAATTCCCTCTTTTGCTTGTTTACTAGCAGTAGCAGTTGATAATACAACTGTATCGTTATATCGAACTAGAGCACTACCTCCAGCTTGTTTTGCTACTTCACCAGTTTCTACTGTAAGCACCCGCCCACAGAAATCTAAACTAAATGTTTGTTTAGCCACATCGTTCACCTCTTAATTCTATGACTTTTAAATAATAGCATAGTTTAAGAAGTTAGAAAAGGAAAATTCTGTTTTTCGAACAAAAACTTTCACATTAATACACTTTCTTATATATTTACATTTTTTTATATGGATTGAAATAAAAAAAGCCACATTGTTCTGTGACTTTCTTGCATACAAATAAATTATTTACGTAATCCTAAACGAGTAATTAATTCTTTGTAACGGTTTAAATCTTTGTTTTTTAAGTATGCTAATAAGTTTCTACGACGTCCAACCATTTTCATCAATCCTCTTTGAGAATGATAATCGTGTTTGTGTTCTTTGAAGTGTTCTGTTAACTGGTTAATTCTAGCAGTTAATACAGCGATTTGTACTTCTGGAGAACCTGTGTCACCTTCACATCTAGCATATTCTTTCATGATTGCTTGTTTTTCGCTTTTTAATAACATTTTATTTTCCTCCTATTCATGAAATTCGTTCTATACTGAGTAAACCGTCGAGGAATAGACTTGTCACCAAGTATAAAACCGAAATTATAATATCATAGCTTTGTATGATTGACAAGTATTAAAAGAAAAATATTTCATTATTTATCAATCAGGTAAAAACGATAATAAAATCTCATGTAGAATTGGAAATCCATGTTCCGTAGCACAAAGATGATGATCGTTAATTTCTAGTAAGCCGTGGTCTATATGATCCCTTACACTTTCTTTATAGACAGTTAATAAATCACAACCAAACGTTTGATAAAAATGTGCAAGATCAAGTCCTTGCTTCATACGCAATGACATCATGATCATTTCAAACATCTCATCTTCTTTCTTCAAAGGAATATAGGTTGGAGATGGACCTTCTTTTAGATAGGTTGAAAGATTTCTCGTATTATCATATCGTTGATGATCCTGCTTACCACTTGCACCACATCCAATGCCATAGAAATCATCATAACGCCAATAATACTGATTATGCTTGGATGGATATCCATCTTTTGCGAAATTGCTTATTTCATATTGATGAAAGCCATGTTCTTCTAAATAGGAAATCGCATATTCATACATATCGGCTTCTACTTCATCATCAATATTTTGTATTCCTTTTCTTCCAAACTCCGAATTCGGTTCAATTGTTAGAGCATATAATGAAATATGCTGAATATCAAAATGATCAACGATATAAGCTAAATCCTGTTGCCACATAGCAAGCGTTTGTTCTGGTAGACCATAAATCAAATCAATGGATATATTTGAAATACCATGTTGGTGAATTCTAGTGATTGCCTTATGTACATCTTCTGCTTGATGATTGCGACGAATGATTTTTAATAGTTGTGGTTGAAGTGTCTGTACTCCTAAAGAAATACGATTAACACCATGTTTTACCATGATAGAAAGCTTTTCATCCGTTAATGACTCAATGTTAGCCTCTAGCGTAAATTCTTTAACAGCGTGCGTATATGGACGGATGGTCGCTAGTAATTGGTCTAATTGGGATGCCGTTAATGCACTCGGTGTCCCACCACCAATATAAACGGTTTCTAGTCCATCTTGTAAACGTTCCTTGATTTCCTTACAGATGCAAGTTAACCATCGCTGTGCAATATCCTGTTGATACCCACAACGAAAGAAATCACAATATGCACAAATGCTGTTACAAAACGGAACATGAATATAGGCTGCTTTACACATTTTGTTCACCCTCTCTACGATTTAAAAAATGAACAACATGAAACTTGTTCACGTGTTCATTTTTAAGGTTGTTATTTTTCATCATCACTCATAGAAAGAACAGCCATAAATGCTTCTTGTGGTACTTCTACACTACCAACCGCCTTCATACGTTTCTTTCCTTCTTTTTGTTTTTCTAGTAATTTCTTCTTACGAGAAATATCCCCACCATAACATTTCGCAAGAACGTTTTTACGTAAGGATTTAATATCCGCACGTGCAACGATTTTACCATTGATTGCAGCCTGAATAGGAATTTCAAACTGTTGCTTAGGAATCAATGTTTTTAGTTTTTCACAAATTCCACGTCCTCTAGGATAAGCGAAATCACGGTGTACAATAGAACTTAGCGCATCGACAACTTCACCATTTAATAAGATATCCATTTTCGCTAGTTTATTTGTCTGATATCCAATTAATTCATAGTCAAAGGATGCATAACCCTTTGTACAGGATTTTAATTTATCAAAGAAATCGTATACGATTTCACCTAATGGTAATTCATAAATAACATTCATACGAGATTCATCAATATAAACCATATCGGAATAGTTTCCACGTTTTCTCTGGCATAATTCCATAATTGCACCAACATATTCTTTCGGTGTCATGATGCTTGCCTTAACAAACGGTTCTTCGATATGATCAATTTTTTGAACATCTGGCAATAAACTAGGGTTTTCAATATTCATCATACTGCCATCTGTTAAATATGCGTGATAAACAACGGATGGTGCAGTAGCGATTAAATCGATATGATACTCACGTTCAATACGTTCTTGAACAACGTCCATATGCAACAATCCTAAGAATCCACAACGGAAACCAAATCCTAATGCCTGAGATGTTTCGGCTTCAAACTGTAAAGATGCATCATTTAATTGTAATTTTTCAAGAGCATCACGTAAGTCGTTATATTTTGCAGAATCAATTGGATAAAGACCACAATATACCATAGGATTCATTTCTCGATATCCCAATAATGGTTCCTCTGCTGGTTTTGCCGCATTGGTAATCGTATCCCCGACACGAACGTCTTTGATTGATTTAATAGAACCACATAGCCATCCTACTTCACCACATTCTAAGACATCCTTTTTCACTTCTTTTGGCGTACGAACACCACATTCTAATACTTCATATTCCGCATCACTTGCCATAAAACGAATTTTATCGCCAACACGAATACTTCCTTCTTTTACACGAACAAAGGCAATTACACCACGGTATGCATCGTAAACAGAGTCAAATACCAACGCTTGTAAAGGCGCATTTGGATCTCCCGTTGGAGCTGGTACATTTTTTACTACACTCTCTAATACATCCTTGATGTTCAATCCGTTTTTCGCAGAGATTAATGGAGATTCTGAAGCATCTAAACCAATAACGTCCTCAATTTCTTTTTTTACTACATCCGGTTGAGCACTTGGTAAATCAATCTTATTAATAACTGGAATAATTTCCAAATCATTATCCAAGGCTAAATATACGTTTGCTAATGTCTGCGCTTCAATTCCCTGTGCCGCATCAACAACCAATACCGCACCCTCACATGCAGCCAAAGAACGAGATACCTCATAGGTAAAATCGACATGGCCCGGCGTATCGATCAAATGGAAAATATAATCATGTCCATCCGATGCTTTATATTTTAATTGTACAGCATTTAATTTGATAGTAATCCCACGTTCACGTTCAAGATCCATGGTATCTAAAAGCTGTTCTTTCATTTCACGTTGTTCAACTGTTTCTGTTAGCTCTAAAATTCGATCCGCTAAGGTAGATTTACCATGATCAATATGAGCAATAATTGAAAAGTTTCTTATAAATTTCTGGTCCAAAAATATCACTCCTAACAATTCAAGATTTATTATAACAGAGAAATTGAGAGTTGAAAACAAAAATAAATTATACTTACCTTGACGAACACATTATTAGAGTGATACAATAATTCATGTAAAAGATTAGAGAGCATCTCTTACAAAAAAAGAACGATTCTAGTTATCTAGTAATCGTCCTTTTTTTTTACTCTACAATGCAATCAATCAATGCTTTGCCACTACCATTATGGAACGCTTTTGCATCCATCTTAGATTTTCCTTCTAATTGAATTTCATCAACTAAAATATAACCATTTAAACATGCAATTGCATATCCACCTTCCATCAATCCAATGATTTGACCTGGCTTATGAGCATGTTTTTTTTCAATCATTCGAACTTTATGAAATTTCAATTTTTTTCCATTTACAATGCTGTGACCAACTGGGAATGGAATAAGACCACGAATGTGATTGTATACAGTGCGAACATCGCGTTGGAAACTAACATGTTCTTCTTCTTTTTGAATCGTATAAGCAAACGTTGCCTCTGCTTCATTCTGTTCTACAAACACAGCAGTTCCATCTATAATCTTTGGAATGCTTTCGCTTAATAAATCTGCACCTGCAGCTGCTAATTTATCATATAAGTCACCAGTCGTATCCAAATCTTCAATTTTGACTTTACACTGTGCCATAACAGCTCCAGCATCCATCTTTTTAACCATACGCATAATAGACATACCCGCATACTCATCTCCATTGATAATCGCTTTATGAATTGGAGCCCCACCTCTTAATTTTGGTAACAAGGATGCATGTACATTAATGCTTCCATAGGTAGGTGTTTGTAATAATTCTTCTGGAACAAATTGTCCATATGCACAAGTAACGATTAAATCCATACCCAAAGATAAGTATTCTTGATATTCATCTTTGATGCGAATCGGTTGATATACCGGAATATCATGTTCCAATGCATACATTTTTACATCGGACATTTTTAATTGTTGTTTTCTACCAGCCTTTTTATCTGGTTGCGTCACCACACCAATAACAGTATAGCCATCTGTTACAATACGATCTAACATGGAGACCGCAATATCTGGTGTACCCATAAATAAAACTTTAGTATTTTTCATATTTCCACCTCTGCAGTCGTATTATAACATGTTTTATTCTGGCTTTCATCTATTTTATAGCATCATCATAGAGCTGACAGGTAATGACGATTACATCGCGTATACAATCTTCGATCCAATCCCCACTTCGCATCGCTGCTTTGGACGCACGATTCATATTCGAATTGGATTTTTTCTTTTTTACTGCTTTCTTTTTCTGAGGTTTTTTTTGTTCTTCCTTTACCTTTTCCTTTTGCATTTGAACTGCTTTCGTCGCTAATTGATCTTCCTGAATAGAATGACCTAAAAAAATTAATACAAATAAAATTCCCATATCAGCAAAAAATCGTTTCATATCAATTTCCTTCCCTTAAAAAATCATCAATGCCCATCGCTAGGTATTCTAACGAACGCTTCACTTCATCAAAGGTGTTATGATCACTTCCACATTCAATCAATATAATCCCTTCACATACCTCTTGGTTATAATACGCAATATCTCGTACCATCATATTCTTCATAATACCATTTTTGTGTTTATTAACATTGTTGATGATTGTCGTAGAATTCTTTTTTACCGATTCCACATATTTCGCACTCCCACCAACAACCATCATGATCTTCGCATATTTTTTCCCATCTAATGTGACATACGTATATTCTCTAGGTACACTATCACGATGAAGATCGATACACAGATCAAAGCCACCGTAATGCACCAATGCTTCATTTAAATATTTGTTTGATACTACATACAAATCATTATAAGTTAAATTATGTTCTCTACAATACTGTTCAAAATCATTGGTTTCTAGTACTACCTCATATCCTTTCTCTTTTAAATGATTACTTAATACAACTGCTGCATCCATTACCGTATTACCACCGATGTAAGATTCCGATTGATGTGTATTGTAGATATAAATCTTTTTCCCGTTTACTTTATTCCGTTTTTTCTTTTTTGGTACAATCATCGGTGTATTTCTTGTTGTTTCAACATGAATATCTTCAGATTGTATCGTTAAATATGGATGGTAGGAAAGTAAATTAAAGTGCTTTTGAATATCATTTGGTTTTTTTACTTGAAATGGACTATACAAGAATTGTTCATGTACCCACGAAGACTGTGATAAATAGGAAAACAAACCACTTAGAAAGGGTGTACAGAGAATCAATAATAAGATCAAACAGACTTTTAATAACAAACAGAAACGATATTTCAAAAAAATCCCCCTTTCCATACAATGTATGAAAGAGAGATTCCATTTTATGTTAATAGTGTCCGACAAAAATTTACAAATACTTATAACGTTCCTGTGAACGTATTAATCGCATTTGCAAGAATGGATACGAGCAAGTCCATATCTTGATCGATTGATTTTGGTGTAACAATATAATTATCTTCTTGACTAATTTCTGGTAAATCCTCTTGATTGTCAAAAAGATCATGTACGATGGATTGAATACTTGTAACAGTAGCAACACCTATCGATAGAACCGGTACAGAAAGTGCTCGTTGATCAAATGCTTTACGATAATTTCCCACTCCACTTCCGGGTTGAATACCCGTGTTCGTTACCTGTATGACTTTGTTAAGACGCTGTATATTAGAAGTAGCCAACGCATCAATTAGAATCAATAGATTCGGTTTATAGAAATCACAAACCGCTTTTACTATATCAAAGGATTCAAATCCCGTTTGCCCCATAACGCCTGGTTGTAAACAGGCAACCTGCTTGATATCATCCTTTTGATATTGTAATTGTTCAAAAAGATGTGCGGTTACTACAATGTCATCAAGCACTCTAGGTCCTAAACAATCACTTGCCAAAAATCGATTGCCTAATCCTACAACTAATACTTTTTGTTTATGCTTTAGATTGCCTAATTTTATAAGTGTCTCAAGCAGTGCTTCTTCCATCGAAGAACGACAATGCTCATCCATTAAATCAAAACCCTCAATCGTGATATAATCACCAACCGGTTTAGATAGGCGATTTTTCTCCTTTGATACGGTAATATCATGTACAAGAACCCATTTATTTTGCTTTTCAACGAAGTCAAATCCCTCTTCTTTTACATCTTTTGTTATCATTTCATCCGCAAAATCGGTACGAAAAGTACATTTTTGCATATTTTTTTACACCACCTTAATCATAGTATGGTTTTTTTCATTACCTATATTGCATTTTTATTTAGTTTTTGTTATAATTTACAAGCAATTAATAGTAGGAGGTGCAATATGCCACAGATCCAGTCTCAGAAAAAACGTGTAAAAACTAACAACAAAAGAAACTTAGCTGTTACTTCTCAAAAATCAGCTCTTAAATCAGCAATCAAAAACGTTTTAGCTGCTGTAGAAGCTAACGATAAAGAAGCTGCAGTTGTTGCTTTAAACACAGCTAATTCTAAATTAGATAAAGCAGTAGTTAATGGAATTCACCATAAAAACTATGCAGTAAGACAAAAATCACGTTTAGCAAAAGCAGTTAACTCAATCGCTGCATAATATCGATCGCAAGATCGATTTTTTTTATACATTTCAAACACATAAAAAGCAGATCATACAATCTGCTCAGACTGTTGACAAAAGGTCAGCAGTTTTTTTTTGTAGATGGTATAATAATCA
>SAMEA104404106__coassemble_978_pt1 | contig 24628 bp, 19 predicted proteins | sample SAMEA104404106__metabat2_high_PE_075 | metagenome-assembled genome bin SAMEA104404106 (sample SAMEA104404106) | Balaenoptera acutorostrata
CGTGACTGGACTTTCACCAGTAAGATATATGCCATGCCTGGCACACTAATAAAAATACCTATGTTCATCATGAGCATAGGTATTTTTTTCTAGTCATCGTTTGAAACGAAACGCAAGATATATAAGAACAGGTGAATAAAATCCAAATATAATTCAAACGCAGAATAAATGGATAAATTCTTTAATACCGATGGTTGCCCTTGATACGCATAATAAAGCTTTTTCATCTTTTGCGCATCATAGGCCGTAAATGCGGTAAACAATAATAAGCCAATCGCAGAGAATAGACGTGTATACGTATTGATTCCCATAAACATCATGACAACTTCCACCACAATCATCACCAATAAACCAATACTTGCGATTACACCAACTTTTGATAAATCCGCATGAATGGTATGTCCAATCACAACCAAAGATCCAAAATAGATGGATGTCACAAAGAATGCAGTACTGATTGCTTGCATACTAAATTGATAGGTTAATAGTGAAAAAGTAAAACCTGTGATGATGGAATACACAAGAAATAATAATTTTGCTGTCGCTGTTGACATCTTCATCAATCGAGCACAGAACACTACCACCACACCAAGTTCTGCAATCAACATGATCCATGGCATAAATGGAACACCAATCAATAAACGTAAATTCAAGTTTGTTACATTTAGAAAATAGGCAGTTACCGCTGTAACAAACATTCCTAAAACCATCCACATATATGTATGAATCGCATGACGTTGTAATGTTACACCATGCATTTGTTCATACATTTCAAATTCGTTATTTTCTGAAAACATCTGTTTACCTCCTATACGCGTATAGTATGTACAACATTACTAGAATCATGTATTTTATGACTCTAATGTTTGAATATATTCAATAACTCCCTGTGCAAGACCATTTGCGATTGCTTCTTGCCCCTTTTTACTTGTCATGAATTTTTCATCATCAGGATTGGATAAGAATCCTAATTCAACTAAAATACTTGGCATACGATTATAATACAGAACAGATAGTGGTGTTGTCGCATCACTATGTAATCCACGATTATCGGTATAATTAATATCCGCTAATGCACCTAACACATATTCTGCAGCTTCCATGCTTCCTGTATTCTTTTCACTGTACCAAACTTCATTCCCCTTGATTTCATCTGGATTTTCATCAATAAAATTAATATGAATAGACACAAACAGCTCTACGTCGCTCTCGTTTGCTAATTCACTACGATAGATCAAATCCGTTGCATTATCATTTTCCCATGGAATATCATCGCTAGTACGTGTGTATTCCACCGCAATTCCATGTTGTTCTAATATTTCGCCTGCACGCATGGTAATCGGCAAGACAATACCCTTTTCCGTTGCACCACTTTCGCTAACACAACCAGGATCATATCCACCATGTCCTGCATCCAGCATGACTTTATATTTGATTTCCTTTTCTGTTTTTTGTTGTTTTTTTTCTTCTACAATACCTTCTTTTTTATCCGTATTAGGTTTTTCATCTTTATCCGATACTAAGTAGTAAAGAAAGACCAAACAACATGAAAGAAGAATAACGAGAGTCGCTTTTGCTTCTTTTCTAAGTTTACGCTTTTTCATGATTTCTCCGTTCTAAATCCTCTTGAATCTCTGCAATCACTTCATAAGATTCACTCTTTGGATCTAATAATCGCACATATTGTTTAAAAATCTTTCCTGTTCGTCTTGGATCATCATCGATATAGGCTAATCCATAATGTAAAACAACATCCGTAGGATCACTATGTGTTTTTAAAAGAGAGCGGAAAAGTTGTTCTCCTTTACTAGAACGCAAAACAATATATGCCTGTGCTTGTTCATATTGTAACATGACTTTTGTAAAAGGATTTGTTTTTGTAAAAATCTTAAGAAATTTATCAACAAATTCAACGATTTTCTTCGCATATGCATGATCTTCTCTTGCTTTTTGTTGCATATGATCTAACATTTCGGCTACAATCGCCACTAAATCGGTACCATCATTAACCTGATACACAAGACCTTCCATACTAGTTAATGAAAACTGTTTCGCTAATTTAAACAAAGAACGATAACTCGCTTCCATTTTTAATAAGCAGGCTTCATCATCCAATTGATCACGCAATTCTAAGATTTCTCTAGACAATAATCCATAATGCGTAAAGGTAAATGATTCACGACTTACGATTTCAAAAACAGCTTCATCAATAAAGCTTTTCCCATATGGGCTTTTTTCCTCTTGAATTGAAAAGTTTTGAAAAATATCATCTGCCACCTGCAAATCATTATACGTCTTCGATAATTGTAGTGAAATCTTATCATAGTCCCATAAACATCCCAACAATTCTAAGTGACGATTGATTTCACTTTTTGACATTTGTGCAAGTTGTTCTAACATGATTGCATAAGGTATTTTTTCAATGCTCATTCTTGATCCTCCAACAGTGTATTCAATAGCATCATCAAGGTAGATACAAACTGTTCATCCTGACAATGTGTTCGCTTCTTCGCATGCTTCATTCGTACATGCTGTTTTCGTAGTTTCTGTGCATCACAGCGTTGATTTAACAACCCCATGATATTTTCATTTGTATATTGTAAACCATCTTGTGATAGGGCGATTGCACCTTTTCCAAGCACTAGAGCGGCCAATCCATAATCTTGAGTTACTACAATATCATGTTTTGTCACCTTTTGCAAGATGACAAAATCAACCGCATCCTTCCCTTGATCACAATAAAGCACTTCACAATCCTCTAAGGAAAATTGATGGGCATGATCACATACCACCACAACCGGTATAGAAAAACGCTCGGCAGTTTCAAGTGTTTGATAAACTACCGGGCATCCATCCGCATCAATAAAAATTTTCGGCATGATCAACCATGTGCGGCTCATAGCCATTGATTTCTAAACTCTTCATCACTTCATCAATATGTGCTTGATTATTTGTCTCAATCACAACACCTACACGACATTGGTTAAATAAGATTCCATTTTGAATTCGGTTATGATTGACAGAAATGATATTTGCTCCTGTACGAGAAATCAATTCAATAACTCTTGATAAATTACCTGGTTTATCAATTACATTTAAGTTGATAACCGCTTTTCGACCTGTTTTCATCAAACCTAAATCAATAATTTTTGATAATAGGTTTACATCGATATTTCCTCCAGATAAAACGGAAATACATTTTTGATTTTCAATATCTACCTTATGGAACATCGCTGCCGCTACGCTGACTGCACCTGCACCTTCCGCAACCATTTTCATCTTTTCTAACAATACAAGAATGGCAGCCGCAATTTCTTCTTCACTCACCGTTACCACTTCATCAACATATTCCTTGCAGATTTCATATGTTAAATCACCCGGTGTTTTTACCGCGATTCCATCGGCAATGGTGCTAACATTATCTAATGTAATCATTCGTCCTTCTTCTAAAGAACGTTTCATGCTTGGTGCTTTTTCTGATTGAACACCAACGATGCGACAATGTGGACATAATGTTTTAATCGCAAATGCGATTCCACTGATCAATCCACCACCACCGATTGGCACAATGACCGTATCCACATCCGGCATACGTTCTAGAATTTCTAATCCGATGGTTCCCTGTCCTGCGATGACATCTTCATCATTAAATGGTTCAATGAAGACCGCACCTGTCTCTAATTGTAAATTCTTCGCATATTCATAAGCATCATTAAAGGTATCCCCTTGTAATTCTACATTGACGCCATATGAACGTGTTGCCTCAATTTTTGATAATGGTGCTGTCTTTGGCATAACGATGGTTCCTTTAATTCCCATCTTCATGCAAGAATATGCAACCCCTTGTGCATGGTTTCCAGCACTTGCGGCAATGACACCACGTTCTTTTTCTTCTTCTGTTAAATTATGTAATTTATAGTATGCTCCTCTTAATTTAAAAGCACCTGTACCCTGTAAACTCTCTGCTTTAATCCATAGATTTGGATGAATTTTATCGGCATGTACCAATGGAGTCTTACTCGCAACAGAATCTAAGACTCTCTTCGCACTTTCCACGTTCGCTATTTTCATCAAGCTATCCTCCTATAACATATAAATTTATTGTACACTGTTTTTACTTGTATGAAAAGTAATTTTCCGTATTATACATACATAAGTATATATTTGTTTATAATATATAGACAACTGTTCCAATATATGAAAAAAGCGCGCATTTTCATGCACGCCATTCATTCTTAATCTTTTTCGATGAATTCTAATAACTGTTTTGCAGCTAAGTTAATTCCATCACGGTTTTCTTTGCTTAATCCTAAGTGTGTATAGATTTCACCAATGAATACACCATTGTTGCGTAAAGCTTCAAACATTTGATCAATTAATGGATCACAAACATCTTGTTGTTGCATAGGTCCAAATGGGTTCGCAAAATATGTTGTTGAGATACCAACTTCTTGTGTAGTACCTTTAGCCATACGTTTTCCTTCTACACATGTAGCTTTTGCATCTTCAATGCTTAAGCTGTGTAAACCAAGTTTGTCATCGTAGTTATTTGCATAAGCGAATAAGTCGATTTTATGGTTCATAGAAACAGTTTCATATGGAGCAGCTGGTGTAATAACACGAGCATTGTTGCTTGATTCAGGGTTCATGAAGATAGAACGGTCCATATCACGGTAAGGAGTACCTGGATCTAAGTCATCCAAACGAATGAAGGCACCAATTTCTGTACCCTGTCCATAAGGAACACCATCTTCAATATGAATTGTACCCATATCATCGAAGACAACTTCGATATCTTTGATAACATCGCGTCCTGCAATCTTCAAGGCTTCAATAGATTCTGATTTACCAGCACCAGAGTCACCCATCAACATGATACCTTTACGTTTTCCATTTTTCAATGTGATATTAACGAAGGCACCGTGGATTGGTAACCAACCATGTTGCATTTTACGAACATTGTGTAATGTTAAACAAATTTTCTTTAAATATCCAAAGTATTCGATTTTTTCATTATAAGTTAAGCATCCAACCCAGATATCATCTTCCTTGTCATAGTGGAAGACAGTTTCTTCTTCTTCGTATTTGTTACCGAATAAGACAACTAAATCTGGTTTCTTTCTCATTTCATCTTCTGTAGCAAGTTCAAATAAGTTTCCTAAAGATACACAAGAAGAAATGAAATCACGATGGAAGTAAACGAAAGCAAGTAATGTACCAATTTTACATGGGTAGCAGAACCATTCGTCTTCATTTCCTGTGAAGTGGTTAATTGGGTTTTCTTCTACTTCTTGGAAGATACCAGTACGTTTGTTTGATTTTGGATGTAAAATCATAGGTGTACGTAACATGATTGAAGTGATGAATGGAATATTTTTTAATTTATCATAAGTAGCTGATAATTTAGGTTCTTTTACACTTACGGAAATCGCAGCGTTTGTACCAGCCTGCATCTGACGATACACACGGTTTTTTCTTCCCATCAATGTTTCTTCAAGGTTACGATATAATGTTAAGATCATATCATTGAAGTTTGAATCCGCAATGACAAAGCTCTTGTCTTGTAAAGCATTCATTGTTCCAGCTTGAACAACTGAGAAACGTTGGTGTTTTTTCCAGAAGTTATACATTTCTTCTAAGAATTCTAATAAACGTCCTTTGTCGTTTAAGTAATCTGATTCGATTTCTTCCACTTTAAAGATACGCATCATTCTAAATAAACGTAATAACTCAACAGCAGCTTCACGTGGTGTTCTACCATTTACTGCATAGAAATATAAATCTTCGTCAACTTCTTTTAAGTAGTCGATATAGTTTAATACAAAGTTACTAAATGTACTTGTGTTTAATAATTGTTCTCCATTAGCTGTGTATTCTTTACTAAAGTTTACGATTGCTAATTCTTTTGTTAAATATAAGGCTTCTTTCATAAAATAAGCTCCTTTCATAAGTATTTTGTTAAATAAAGCTAATACTCTATCGTCAGTATTATACATCATAAAACGAAATTTAAAAAGTAAATCTATTATTTTTTTTATAAATCCTAGCTTTTTTTAATATTTTTTTAAGAATGTTCAAAATTTTTATACAAAATCCGATTTTATTTCGATATTTTCACACATTTTTTTGTTTTTATAAAAAAAAGAAGTGACTCTGCACTTCTTATTTTACGATTCCTAAAATCTTTTCTTTGATATCTGTTAATAGAACTTCTTCATTTTCAGAAGCCGTACGTTCTCTAAATTCTACTTTTCCTTCTTTGATTCCTCTACCAACAGTAATACGATAAGGAATACCAATTAATTCCATATCTTTAAATTTAACACCTGGACGTTCTTTACGATCATCTAATAAAACATCCACACCACATGCTTTTAATTCTTCATATAATTCATTAGCGATGCGTACTTGTTCTTCATCTTTGATAGAAACAATAACAATCGCAACCTGATATGGTGCAATGTTTGCTGGCCATACAATACCTGCTTCATCATTGTGTTGTTCAACAACGGCAGCCATTGCACGTCCTAAACCAAATCCATAACATCCCATAGTTACTGGATTTAATTTATTATTTTCATCTTGGTATTCTAAGCCAAAGATTTTCGCATATTTTGTACCTAATTTAAATGTATTGGCAACTTCGATTCCTTTTTCAAAAGATAATTTATGTCCACAGCATGGGCATACATCTCCTTCATTTACTTGGGCAATATCCGCAACCATTTCCACTGTAAAATCACTTAAGTTCGCATTGATGATATGGTGATCCGTTTTGTTTGCACCAACGATGAAGTTTTTCATATGACTTACTTCACGGTCCATGATCACAGGACAATCAATACCGATTGGACCTGCAAATCCAACTTTGGCATGTGTCACACGTTCTACTTCCGCAAAATCAGCCAATTCAATTTCATTTGCTTGAAGCAATTTCAATACTTTTGTTTCATTTAATTCTCTTGTTCCTTTTAATAAGAACGCATATGTTTTACCATCGACAGAATAAATCAATGTTTTTACGAAATCATTCACAGATTTATTAAAGAATGCTGCAACTTCTTCAATTGTTTTTGCATTTGGTGTTTCAATGACTTCCGTTGTTAAAGGTGCTTCTTCACTATCTGCACTTTGATCTACAACTTCTGTAATTTCAAGGTTACTACAGAAATCGCAGTTTTTACAGCTGACGATCACATCTTCACCGATTGGTGTAATAGCTTGGAATTCTTCAGATAAACTTCCACCCATGGCACCTGTATCTGCTTTTACAATTTTATAAGTCAATCCTAAACGATCCATCATGCGTTTGTATGCATTAAATGTCGCCATATAAGAAGTATGCAATCCTTCTTCATTGATATCGAAAGAATATGCATCCTGCATAATAAATTCACGTACACGAATCAAGCCATAACGAGGTCTTGTTTCATCACGGAATTTAGTTTGAATTTGATATAAATTATAAGGGAAATCTTTATAAGAACTTCCTTTCATCATAGCTGCAATGGTAAACAACTCTTCATGTGTTGGTCCCATTACATAAGATTTTTGATAACGGTCTTTCATCGCAAACATATTTTTACCAAATGCTTCACGACGTCCACTCTTTTCGTAAACTTCTTCTGGAATTAAAACCGGCATCAATAATTCCTGTGCTCCTACGGCATCCATTTCTTCACGTACAATGTTTTCAATCTTTGCTAATACGCGTTTCCCCATTGGCATCATCATATAAATACCAGTTGAGCTTTTTTTGATCATTCCAGCACGTACTAACAAATTTCCACTGACGCTATCTTCATCTTTCGCATTTTCGCGAATCGTATAAAAGAAACTGTTACTCAATTTCATACTCTAATCTCCTCATCTATTAATTTAAACATGTTCATCCTACATAGTTTACCATGTTTCTAGTCAAATGTAAATTTTACCTAGTAAATATCACTACGGTCTTTCTTCATGACTTTACGGATCATCGCATCTTTTTCCATTGCACACGGAACTTTCGCATAGATGATCTGCATTGGCGTTTTTGCCACTTCCATCTCATTGCCATCTTTATCATACAACTTATCAAACATAAATGTCGTCGTTGTTATCGTTGGTCCAAAGACTTCCGCTTGGATAAATGGTTTAAAGTTATTACGTACTTCTAATTTGGCAATCTGTGTTTCTGCATCATAATCGAGTACATACGCAATAAATTCTTGCGTTACACCCGCACCATTAACACCATATAATTGTGCAGAAGGCAATGGTTGTCCTTCATAGAAACCAATCGCTGTTGGACGATTTTCCGCCTTGCTGAATTCTTTCATGTACCATTGCATCTTCTCTTCGGAAATACTTCCCTTTTCATAGACTTCATCAATTAATAAACGATATGTTTTAATCAATGTCGCAATGTAGTAAGCACTCTTCATACGTCCTTCAATTTTTAAGCTTGCAATTCCTGCATGAATCAAATCTGGAATATAACGTGCAGCCATTAAGTCTTTGCTTGACATTGAGAATAGGTCTTGATCATCATGAATCGCCGTATCCTTATCATATAAGCGATATTTCCAACGACAGCTCTGTGCACAACCACCACGGTTTGCATCGCGACCCGTCATATTGTTACTTAATACACAACGTCCAGAATAGGAAATACACATTCCACCATGAATAAATACTTCTAGTGGAACATCGGTATGTTTCGCCGTTTCTTTAATTTCCTCTAAGTTTACTTCACGTGCTAATACAACACGATCCATTCCCTTTTTCTTCCAATAATTCGCAGCACTTGAATTCGTTGATGAATGCTGTGTTGAAACATGCACTTCTAGCTTCGGTGCATATTTTTTAGCACACATCATGATCGTTGGAGAAGCCGCAATGATGGCCGTTACACCAACGCGTTCAAGTTCCATCAAATACTCTTTTAGCCCATCCATATCCTCTTCATGAGGCAACATATTAACCGTAACATGCACATGGGAACCATGAGCATTGGCAAATTTTACCCCTTCTTCAATATCCGCGATTGTAAAATTGCTCGCTCTAGAGCGAAGCGAAAATTGCTTACCACCTAAATATACTGCATCGGCACCATATAAGACGGCAATTTTCAAACGTTCTAAATCTCCTGCAGGAGCTAATAATTCAATTTTCTTCTGTCCATTCATCTGCATATCACTAACCTTCTTTAACCTTTGAAGTTTTCGTATAATAGAATCCATGTGTCACATGATCTTCCTTATATTTCTCTTTGTATTCTTCATATACTGTTTTCGCATCTTGTTTGCCATCTAAAATAGCACGATACAATGTCAATGCTTCCACTACATAATCGATATCATGGAACATTCCATCAATGCGCATATATTCGATTCCTGCATCGGCAAGTGCTTGAATTTCTTCAAAGCTAGCCAATGTAAATCCCGTATACACATGTGTACCACTTTCATCTTCCACGATTGGCATATGTTCATCACGGTGTTCTTCCATTAAATACAAGTCATAATTTTCATAGACTGGATATTCTTTTCCGACAAATGACATATAACTACTTAATAAGGTACGTTTGCTATGCATCATATTCAAGCGACCATGAATGATCACTTCACATGCTCCCTGAACCTTTGTTTTAATATCACACATTTCCTGTAACGTAATATCTTTGGAAATGGTAACCATTTTAATTCCTTCATCCAAATAGTATTGTACATCCTTATGGTTGGTGATCAATGTATCTGGATTGTAAATCAATTTATCTTTTATGCCGAATGCCTCTGCTTCATATAAGACGCATTCATCACCATAATAGATACCATCCACATCCAATTCTTTTAAGTATTGTAAATGGGTACGTAAGGCTTCTAATTCTTCTTCCACAAAGAAACGATTGACTAACACAAACATTTCTAAGTCTAAAGCATTACATTTCTCTTTGATCTTTGCTAGTTCTTCAACCGCAAAAGCGTGGGTACAACGAACAGAAAAAAACGGTGTTCCAATCACAACACCAGCTGCTCCTTGTGCTTTTACAATTTCTAAGTCCTCGTATGTAAATGGGGTAACTATGATTTTTGGCATATCCTTCATCCTCTCTTAACATGCCCTATTATAATATAAGAATGTCATCTTGAAAAGAAATAAGTGCACAAAAAAAGCTATCTTATCCCATGTTTTATAGGGATAAGATAACTTTTCCATCATAATCGTTTTTCAAAGTTTCCACTCACCGTTGGTCCTTCATTAAAGATGATAAATGCTTTTGGATCCAGATGATCAACAATTCGTTGTAATTGTTCTTCTTCGTACTTATTGATAACGGTAACAAGCACTCTAGTCTCTGTATCCGTATAGGCACCAGCACCATCCCAATAGGTTACCCCACGACCCGTTTCCTTCATGATTGCCTGTTGTACATCTTTGTTCTTTGTAAAGATCATCGCCGTCATATTGATATTTTGATAATGCGTACGATCCAGCATCAAAGAGAAACAAGCCATAAATAAGATGGAATAAATTGCCGTTGGTACCGTAAATAAGAAGGCACAGATTAAATACACAACCGCATTGACCACCAAGTTTAACTTGCCTACGCTAAAGTTTTTAAACTTACGAGCGAAATAGATACCTAAAATATCCAATCCGCCACCGCTTCCACCACTGCGTAGCGCAATCCCAATACCAAAGCCTGTAATAACACCACCGATTAAGCAGCTTGCCAAAACATCATCTAAGATTGGTTGCTTTGGAATCATCACAAAGGAGAAGGCGATGGTTTGTGCAAGTACACAAAGTACGGTTTTAATAAAAAACTTTCTAGAAATCACCTTGTATGCCATCACAAATAGAGGAATGTTCATCACAAAGTTAATAATACCGGCAACATCAAAATCCGTAGGTAGTGGCAGATGCACAATCTCGATTAAAATCGTACGAATGATCTGTGCAATACCAATCAAACCACAACTATATAAGTTCAATGGTACAATGAAAAGATTCACACCTGCCGCAAAAATGAATCCCCCTAAAATGACCATGAACAACTTATAACTCTCTTTTTCTTTTGACATAATTTAAACCTCGCTATGTATTTGCATTATACCATATTTTCGATTCTTTTTGCGATGTTGTTTTCATTTCTTCTTATGTAGACAAAACAATGACAAAGAATAGACAATTTCATGTAATTGTAAAAAAATAAGTGCGAACGATTGACCACATTTCCTTCAAGGTTTAAACTAAAAAAATAAATGAAGCAACTTCATTTGTTATATATAGGAAAGAGAAACAAGGAGGTAACATATGACTTACAAATTAGGAATCGATGTTGGTTCTACAACTTTAAAAGCTGTCTTACTCGATGATCATGACGAAATTCTTTACAAAAGTTATCAACGTCATCAGTCCTATGTAAGAAAAAAAAGTTATGAAAAACTGATAGAACTAAAAGAGCTCATCGGTGATCATAACCTGCAGGTAGCCATTACAGGCAGCGCTGGTTTAGGTGTGGCAAACGATAGTCAGTTACCTTTTGTGCAGGAAGTGTTCGCAACTGCACTAGCGGTCAAAAAAGAACATCCACAAACCGATTCTGTTATTGAATTAGGTGGCGAGGATGCAAAGATTATATTTTTAAACGGAGCCTTAGAGGAACGTATGAATTCCACTTGTGCTGGTGGAACAGGAGCTTTTATCGATCAGATGGCTTCCTTATTAAACGTTGATTTACAAACGTTAGATACCTTATCCTTACAGCACGATATGATTTATCCCATCGCTTCACGATGTGGTGTTTTCGCAAAAACAGATATTCAACCATTGATCAATCAGGGAGTTTCCAAAGCTGATATTGCCGCAAGTATTTTTCAGGCTGTTGTAGACCAATGTATCACAGGTCTTGCACAAGGTAGAAAAATCGAAGGCAATGTTTTATTTTTAGGAGGTCCTTTATTCTTTTTAAAAGGGCTACAACAACGGTTTCAAGAAACCTTAAAACTCGATGATCAACATGCTTTATTCCCAGATTTATCCCCTTACTTTGTCGGTTATGGGGCAGCCTTATATGCAAGACAGACAAAAGAAAGTTACAGCTACAGGGAACTCTTACAAAAATTTGAAACCATGTTGCATGTACCTGTAAAAACCGATACCCTGGATGCCTTATTCAACACACAGGAAGAATACGAAGAATTTATCCAACGCCACAAGGAGCATAGCGTACCCTATGCCGATATAAAAACCTATCATGGAAAGGCATATCTAGGGATTGATTCTGGTAGTACCACAACCAAGCTTGTTTTAATCGATGAACAAAATCGTATCTTATACGAAAGTTATGCAAATAATCAAGGAAATCCCATTACGGTCATCCTTCAAGAATTAAAAACCATTTATTCTCTGATCGGTGATCGCATTCAGCTTGCACATAGTGCCGTGACAGGTTATGGGGAGCAATTGATGCAGGCAGCCTTTCATATCGATGAGGGCATTGTTGAAACCATGGCCCATTATCATGCCGCAAAATATTTTAATCCAAATGTCGATTTCATCATTGATATCGGTGGACAAGATATGAAATGCTTCCACCTAAAAGATCATGCCATCGATGATATTTTATTAAACGAGGCCTGTAGTAGTGGATGTGGTAGTTTCTTAGAGACCTTCGCGAAAAACATGGGATATTCGGTAAAAGAATTCTCCCGCCTAGGATTAGAAAGTAAACATCCAGTCAATCTAGGTACTAGATGCACCGTCTTTATGAATTCTAGTGTAAAAGAAGCTCAAAAAAATGGTGCTGCCATAGAAGATATTGCGGCTGGTCTATGTATGAGTGTTGTCAAAAACGCATTATATAAAGTCATTCGTATTAAAGATCCAAAGGATTTAGGAAACGAAATCGTCGTACAGGGTGGAACGTTTTTAAATGATACCGTCCTTCGTTGTTTTGAACAAACCCTACATCGCAACGTCATTCGCCCAAGCATCGCTCATTTGATGGGTGCCTATGGTGCAGCCTTGTTTGCGAAATCCAAACAGGTCGATCACTCTAACATCTTATCCGCAATCGACTTGGAAAACTTTACCCACACCACAAAGAATACGCGTTGTGGTCTTTGTACCAATCATTGTCATTTAACCATCAATATGTTTGCCGATCATAGTAAACACATCGCTGGTAATAAATGTGAACGACCAATCATCGGTAAAGAAAACAAAGAACAACTTCCAAATCTTTATGATTTTAAATATGACTATCTTACCCATTTACCAAAAGGAGATAATATCCATGGTACCATCGGTATTCCAGTCGTCTTAAATATGTATGAGTTTCTTCCCTTCTGGCAAACCCTATTTACATCCCTTGGTTATCAAGTGATTCAAAGTGGACGTTCAAGTAAGGCATTGTATGCAAAAGGACAACAGACCATCGCATCGGATACCATTTGTTATCCAGCTAAATTAGTTCATGGACATATCCAAAGTCTGATTGATAAACAGGTCGATCATATCTTCTATCCATGCATGAGTTATAATATCGATGAACATACAAGCAACAATCATTTCAATTGTCCCGTTGTAGCATATTATCCAGAGGTGATCCAAGCGAATATGGAACTAGAAGATACACATTTCTTGTATCCCTATGTCTACATGGATCAACCCCATACCCTAGAAAAAGAACTCTATGCCTATTTTATAAAAGAAGGACTATCCATTCGCAAAAAAGATTTACATCTAGCAATCAAACAAGCCTACAAGGCTTATCATGCATATAAACAAGCCGTTTTCCAAGAGGGAGAAAAAGCATTAACCTTCGCAAAAGAAAACCATCGAAATACCATTGTATTAGCCGGTCGTCCTTATCATATCGACCCACAGATTAACCATGGTATTCATCGCTTATTAAGCAATCTTGGCTTTGTGGTTGTTAGTGAAGATAGTCTTCCACAAAGAAAGCTACCTTCCATTCATGTCTTAAATCAATGGACCTTCCACGCAAGGCTTTACCAAGCTGCTCAATATGTCAGCACACAATCACAAATGGAACTCATTCATCTTGTTAGTTTTGGCTGTGGAATTGATGCCATTACCAGCGATGAAGTAAAAGATATTTTACGATCAAATCAAAAATTATATACGCAGATTAAAATCGATGAAGTCGATAATCTAGCGGCTATTAAAATTCGTTGTCGATCTCTATTATCGGCCATGGAAGAAAGGAGATAAGCATATGGAATCCGTTTTATTTACCAAAGAGATGAAAGACACGCATACCATTTTAGTTCCAATGATGTTGCCCATTCATTTTCAATTTTTAAAAACCATTTTAAATCAAGAAGGCTATCATATCGAAGTCTTACAAACAACACATGATTCCATTATCAACGAAGGTTTGCAACATGTGCACAACGATACCTGTTATCCCGCTTTGCTAGTCATCGGTCAAATGATTGATGCCTTAAAAAGTGGAAACTATGACCTTGACCATGTTGCATTAGCCATTACGCAAACGGGTGGTGGTTGTCGTGCATCCAATTATATCCATTTACTAAGAAAAGCCCTGGCTCAAGCAGGCTATCCACAAATTCCCGTTATTTCCGTTAACTTTTCAAATTTAGAGAAGCAACCAGGATTTCGTTTAACAGCACCAATTTGTGTAAAACTTCTATTTGGTTTTTTATACGGGGATATGCTACTTTGGTTAAAAAACCAATGTCTTCCCTATGAACGAAACAAGGGACAGACCAAACAGATGATTCAAACTTGGATTGCGAATTTGTCTCAACAATTCACCAGCATGCAGTTTTTGCATATCAAAGAAAATATGACAAGTATGATTGCTGATTTTGCATCCATTGAAAAAATCGATAAGAAGGCCATTCCAGTTGGAATTGTTGGAGAAATTTATATGAAATATTCGCCACTTGGCAACAATGGATTGGAAGATTATCTGATACAAGAAGGGTGTGAACCGATTGTTTCTGGTGTTCTAGACTTCGGTCTTTATTGTTTAGAAAATGTTCAAAACGATCACCGCTATTATCATCGAAACACCTTCACCTATCCCATTGCGAAAATTAGCAGTCTTTTAATTCAGCATTTTCAAAAGATTGGCAACAAGGCATTAATTAAAGAAGGATCGTTTCGTCCCATGGATTCCTTTCAAGAATTGCTTTCTAGCCATCAGGGCGTTTTAGATCGAGGAGTGAAAATGGGAGAAGGCTGGTTATTGACAAGTGAGATGGTATCCCTCATTCAACATGGTGTACCAAACATTATTTGTTGTCAGCCATTTGGTTGTCTTCCTAATCATATTGTCGCAAAGGGTATGATGCGAAAGATCAAAACACTCTATCCTAACTCCAATCTAGTTGCCATCGATTATGATCCAAGTGCCACTAGAGTCAATCAAGAAAATCGTATTAAGTTGATGTTAAGCAATGCACGCTATCAATCCGTGCTTCAAAAAACACCTTGCACACAAGATGCAACCATGACAAAACAAGCCTATGTCTATGAAACAAAATAAAGGAGATTCACATGACTGAAAAAAAAGGTATATTATTCGATATGGATGGAACACTATTAGATAGTCAGGAAGAAGTCGCAATGAAAAAAATCTTCCATGCCTTTTCGAAAGAAGATCAACAACTCATCCAACACTTGCTTCAACAAAACGTCAATAGCTATGCAGACTTTGAACGTCTTCTAGCCAAACGCGTTCCAGAACAAAAAGCAAACACGATTTCTAAAACCATTGAAACCGTGTTATCTCATCATTATAAAGACGTGGTTCCCATTCCACATGCCAAAGAATTTTTAGATTATGCCAAGGCAAAGAACTATCGGTTATGCCTTTGTACCAATAACGCCACAAAACTTGTCTCTACAATCTTAGAAGACTTACAATGGACATCCTATTTTGATGTCATCCTTACATCCGATGATGTAGTCAATGGCAAACCAGATCCACAGATGTATCTTGAAGCCATGCATCGCATTCATCTAAAACCAGAGGAATGTATCATCTTTGAAGATTCTCTTGTCGGTGTACAGGCCGCAAAAAATGCAAACATGGATTGTGTACTTGTCAACAAAGAGAAAATATGTGCATGCAACTATCATATACAAGATTATCAAGATCCTGATTTATATAAACATTTATAGGAGTGATACATATGAATTCAATTTTATATTTCTTTATTTATAGCTTTCTTGGTTGGGTATGTGAATGTATCTTCTGTAGCATTCCTGCTAAAAAAGCCATCAACCGTGGGTTTCTATTAGGACCTTATTGTCCCATCTATGGATTCGGTGCCTTGCTTGTTATTCACTTTCTAAGACCTTTTACCGATCATCCCATTGTCCTTTATGTCACCGGAGTAATCGTCACCAGTATTCTAGAATACTTTACTAGTTGGCTTATGGAAACTCTGTTCCATACAAAATGGTGGGATTATTCCACATATCCCTTCAACATCCATGGTCGTGTCTGTCTAAGAAATTCCCTATTATTTGGTATCATGGTACTCTTTGTATACTATGTTGTCCATCCTAGCATTACACACTTTGTGCTATCCTTCCCATATACCATTCGCATTCTACTTACAATTCTATTGCTTGCTTGTATTCTCTATGATTTATACCATACCACAATGGCATTGTTGCGTAAGAACAAGGACTTTGTGGAAATTGAATCCAGCATCAAAGAATTACGAAGAGAATTTAAAGAAGCGAAGATTTTCCCATTGGATGAACCACTTAGCCAAAGCATCCAACGTGTTTTAGATAATACGGATGCCGATGAAATCTTATTGTCTCATATCACTCATATTCATGAAATGATGAATGATGCAAGTATGAAAAGAAAGGCAACGCATGATCGTTTGCGTAAAGCCTTCCCAAATAAGAAAGAAACGGATACTAGAGAACGAATTTTAGAATTGTTTCAAGCAATCCATGATTCTTTCCATCAAAACTAAAAAAAGAGCGATGTTAATCGCTCATTTTTTTTATGTTTTATAAGACTGTTTTTGGATCTACATATGGTAAATCAAGTGCATCGGCTACACCTTTAAATGTAACTTGTCCTTGGTATGTATTTAACCCTTTCATAAATCCTTCGTCTTCTTTTAATGCATCCAATCCTTTGTTTGCCAAACGTTCAATGTATGGTAATGTCGCATTGGATAAGGCAATGGTTGATGTTCTAGGAACTGCACCTGGAATATTTGGTACAGAGTAGTGAAGAACACCATATTTTTCAAATGTTGGATCATCATGGCTAGTTGTATGATCGCATGTTTCAATACATCCACCTTGGTCAATCGCAACATCGACGATTGCACTTCCCGGTTTCATTGTTTTAACCATATCTTCCGTTACGATTTTTGGTGTTTTCGCACCTGGAATCAAGACAGCACCAATTACTAAATCTGCAGTTTTCAGAGCTAAACGCAAATTGTATTCATTGTTGTAAATGGTATGAATCGTTCCATGACTCACTTCATCGATATAAGCCATACGTTCTGCATTTACATCAAAGACATGAACCTGTGCACCTAAACCACTTGCGATACGTGCAGCGTTGAATCCAACGATTCCACCACCGATAATCACAACTTCAGCAGGCATAACACCAGGCACACCACCTAATAATACACCCAATCCACCATTTGCTTTTTGTAACATGTGTGCACCAATTTGTACAGACATACGTCCAGCAACTTCACTCATCGGTGTTAATAATGGCAAGGTATTGCGTTTTGATACGACTGTTTCATATGCAACCGCAGTTGTTTTTGAATCTAACAATGCTTTTGCGAATGGTTCGTTGTTTGCGATATGAAGATAAGTAAACACCATCTGATCTTCTCTTAAATAGTGATATTCACTTTCTAAGTATTCTTTTACTTTCACAATTAAATTTGCTTTTGCGAATACTTCATCACGTTCACAGATGATTGCACCTACTTCTTTATAGTCTTCATCTGTAAATCCACTACCGATACCGGCAGTTGTTTCTACTAAGACTTCGTGTCCTTGTCTTGTTAGCTGAAATGCTCCAGCAGGTGTTAATGAAACACGAAATTCGTTATTTTTAATTTCCTTAGGGATTCCAATAATCATACGCTTGATATACATGATTTCGATTTCTAAATCATGTATCCTCCTCTCTTATAATTAAAAATTAGGATACATCCTAACACTATAATTATACTATGTTTACATAGATATTCAATTTTTTTCAGTAAAAAAGACACATTTTTCAGTGTCTTTTTTACATTCTTTCTTATTTTAAGGATTCTAAACGTTGTTTTGTTTCTAAGCGTTTTTCCCACATTTCTTCTTCTGTTTTATATCCTCTTGGTTGTGCTTGATCTTTTGTATAAGTATCTTTGAAAATCAAGTCTAATAAATGCACTGCATCTTTTCCAGCCGCCTGCATTGTACCACGGCAAGAACCACAATATGTTAAGATATGATCCTGGTTAAAGTCGTTTGCACGTCGCGTAAAGACACGTTCATATAATTCTGGGTTTGAAGAACATACCATTCCTCCAACTCCACAACAACGTGTGTTGCATCCATTGCGTTCGATTTCTTCCCATTGGTAACCTAATTCATCCAATAACCAACGTACACTTTCATGATGGCTAGTAACATCTCTTGTTACACAAGAATCATGGATGTTGAATACGACATCAGAACCTTTTCCTTTGCCTTTTGCCTCTTCTGGTAAACCAATTAAGTTATGCATTAAATCCCAGTAAGATAATACGCGTTGATTTTTTGCGGTTGCCTTGAATACTTTGTAACAAGAAGGGCATACCGTAATAATCACTTCTGCCCCCATATCATCTAAGATATCGATGGCTTTTTTATTACGTTCTTCAAAGCGTACTTCTTCACCGATGAATTTTGTAACCTTACCACAACATTGAAGCATTGCCCCAACATTTTCATCCCCTAAACAATCCTTTAGGTGACGAACAACATTTTCGACCCCTTCTGGTGAATAGGCAGATACCGTACATCCTGGTACGAATACATATTTAGTCTTTTTCTTCGCTTGTTTTGTTTCCACTTTTTTACCTTCTACTGCTGTACAGTATTCTTCATCACATTCTTTAATCTGTGTTGCATCACTTTCTTGAAGCACTTCTAATGGTACAAAATCCTGATGATCTTTTGCGTACGCTTCTTTAATAGCCATAAAGTTCGAACGTAAATCAAATTCATGTGGACATTTTAATGTACATTGACTACATTCATTACATGAATAGGCGATCATTGGATCCATGTTATCATAGCCTTCTTCTAAATATTTTTTGAATAGTGTTTTTGGACAGTCTGTGTAATCATTTAACATGATACATTCTTTCATACATAAACGACATTCACATTGACGACAACGATCGGCTTCTTTTTCAGCTTCTTCTTTTGTATATCCTAAGGCAGCTTCATCAAAAGAGTGAATACGTGTTTTTGGATCTAATTCTTCCATATCCGTACGTGTTCCATCAATCGTTGACCAATCCGTAGGCATATCTAGTTTTGTATCATAGCTCCAAGTATCCTTTAATTCTCTTCCTTCCGTTAAATCTTGTTGATTTAAATAACGGATGACAGATTGAGCAGCTCTACGTCCAGTTGCCATTGCTTGAATAACAATTACGGATTCACCAGAGCAGTCTCCAACTACAAATACTTTTTCATTCGCTTTTGATTGAAGTGTTAATTTATCACATTCAAATGTTCCATTTGGACGTTGTGTTAATACATCACTTGCAAAACCAGCTTCAACCCCTTGTCCAATCGCAAAGACAATCGTATCGACCTGTAATTCTTTTGTATCGGCATCATCAAAAGAAGGCGCAAAACGACCGTTTTCATCAAACATCGATAAACATTTCTTTAAGGTAACACCAGATACACGTCCCTGTTCATCCACATGGATTTCTTTGATTGCTTGTGCATGGTTAAATTTAATACCTTCTGCTAAGGCACCCTTAATTTCATGATTGCTAGATGCCATATGATCAAAACTATCTTCTAAACAGATAGAATAAACTTTCTCTACATTAGAAGCACGTAAGGCTGTACGTGCACAGTCCATGGCAACGTCTCCACCACCAACGACTAAGGCAACTTTTCCAGCTTCTTTAACATCATGTGTTAACGCTGCTTCTTTTAAGAATCCTTGAGCACTATAAATTCCTTTTGCATCCCAGTTTGTTAAACTGCGGTCTACACGTCCCTGGTGTTTACCAACCGCTACAACTACACTATCATATTCATCGATGATGTCTTGGAACATACGGTCTTTTCCAATTTCACAATTGTATTCAAAACGGATTCCTAAACGATCTAAATAACTAATTTCACGTTCTAATACTTCTCTTGGCAAACGATAAGCAGGAATCCCAACACGCATCATTCCTCCACGTACACCAAGTTTTTCAAAGACGGTTACATCGCAACCTTCACGACGCAATTCTAAAGCAGCCTGTAATCCAGAAGGACCAGCTCCAATGATCGCAACTTTTTTCCCATTTTCTTCTTTGATTTCATAATCCCAATCATCTTCAAAATCAAAGTGATCTGCAGCATAACGTTTTAAAGAAGCGATTGCCATTGGGCTTTTCCCTTCATTCCATTTACATTTTCCTTCACATGGATGTGCACAAATACGTCCAAGTGTACCTGGTAAAAATAAGTTTTCGCGGATGACACGAATCGCATCTTTCCCTTTTCCCTCTTTAATTAGGCGGACATATTCTTTGACATTTGTATGCATTGGACAAGTAGCCACACAAGCAGCCGTTTCCTCTCCCATACAATTTTCAACGATTTTCTCCATATTCGCTATAATTTCAGATTTTAACATTTCCTTCACCTTTATCCTTTATCTATAACTTTACAATAACGCTCTATTTCTTCTTTTTAAATGACGCAGGGTCAATCGCAAAAATAAACACACCAATCACAATCACAACTCCCCAGAATGCAAGGGTTGGTGTAATTTTATTATGGAACAACAATGCACTGAAGATGATGGTCCACAATGCAGCCGTACTGTTCAGTGCCGTTCCCATCGCAGCTCCAATCAAATCCACTGCCTTGTACCATGATAAATACGTTAACGCACCTAAGATCGCAATTCCTGCATATTTCAAGATTAATCCTTCGGATACAATTAAACCTGCCAATGGATATCCTTTTACGATTGGTAATACAATAACCGCATACGAAATCATCGCAACGAAATAGCGTAAACATAATAATTGTTGTGGTGTCGCTTCGATATGATCTTCATTTTTAATATGTTTCATCGCAACACCGATCATGACACCTTCTAATGCCCATCCTAAAACGGCGATTGCCGCAAACATGACACCTTGTACAAACGTAGCTGGAACATCCCCTGTTGGATGGAATCCTAACATAAAGGAACCAGTTAAAGAAATCGCAATACCAATGATTGCACGTAATGATAATTTTTCTTTTAACACTAAATAAGACAACAATGCTCCAATACCCGGATAAATAACAGAAATACTAGAAGCATATGGTGCGGTTGCATATTTAATACCTAATAAATAAGCACTCATCCCAATTGGAGAACCAACCAATGCCGCAACAGCAGCTGCCTTTCCTTTCTTCGTTTTGAATAATAAATAGAATACCTGTTTCAGCTGTTTGTTGCATAATAAAAATAATGCTACCCACATAAAGCAAAAACTTTCATGAAAAAAAGCAGTTACTAATGGTGAGAAGTCAAATGTTAGCTTTGAAATCCCATTTCCTAATGCATATTGTAAGTCCGTAAACATTGGATGCAATCCAACACGACCCATCAGTACACCATCAAGACCCCATGCAATCCCTACAAAGATTCCAAATAAAATTCCTTTCTTAAATTTGTTTGTTTGTTTTTCCATAATTTTTCCTTTCCTTTTCCTAGATGCTTAAAATTCCATCTATATATACATCAATGTCCTAGGCTTCCTCTTGACTTTCTATATAGACACTGATAGTATTTTACATATATATTTATATTGATTGGAGTGTGTGACAAATGGGAAAAAGTTTTTTTGAATCCATTGAAAATTCAAGATTAGAAGATTCGGGTTTCTACTATACCTTGTCTTTGATAAATGGAAAGTACAAAATGGTAATTTTATACACCCTTGCCACTTTTGAAGTTGTAAGATTTAATGAATTGAAACGTTTTATAAAAATCATTCCTTATAAAACATTGAGCGCGACTCTAAAGGAACTTGAGAATGATCAACTCATCATTCGTACAGAATATCCGCAAATTCCACCAAAGGTTGAGTATACGCTTTCAGAGCGTGGAAAATCGCTCATCCCCATCTTAAATCAGATGTGTGATTGGGGAGAAACATACCGTCTTACAAAGTAATCCGTGAAGTTTAAAAAAGTCTGTGTTACCAGGCTTTTTTTTTGTTCATTCTTATTATAGTAAATTGTTACAAAGCTTCAAGAACTTACATTCTTGTTCGATACTAACGATAAGGTAACCACTAACTCTTGCGTTAGTATCGAAATAATCGCAAAATGACTAAAAAATGGATATTTTCGGTTACTTTTTGGATATTTGTCATATTTTCAGTCATTTTGCTGGAAATATTTTCAATAAATTTTTATACTGAAAAAAGTATGAAAAACGATATCCATTGTTTTTTTTACGGTTTCGTAGTATATTTATCAAGTGTTTATGAAAAGAGGGATTACATGAATCAAAAACAAAAAGGAATTCTTTGTATCATCAGCGCAGCATTCTTCTTTGCGTTAATGAGTTTATTTATTCGATTAGCTGGAGATCTTCCAGTGTTCCAAAAAAGTTTTTTCCGAAACTTAGTTGCCCTAGCCTTTGCCCTAATTGTCTTACTGAAATCACATGTAAAAGTAACCTTGGATAAGGGGGATTGGAAAGGTCTACTGCTTCGTTCTATCTTTGGTACCATCGGTGTCTTATTTAACTTTTATGCCGTTGACCATCTATTATTAGCGGATGCGACAATCTTAAATAAATTATCACCATTCTTTGCGGTGATCATGGGTGTCATCATCCTAAAAGAAAGCATTCGTCCATTCCAACTTGGTACGGTTGTGGTTGCCTTGCTTGGTGCCATGTTGGTTGTAAAACCAGGTGCTAGCATTGTGGCAGGGCCTGCCATTATTGGTTTATTAGGTGGATGTGCAGCTGGTACTGCCTATACCTTTGTTCGATTATTAGGAAAACGTGGAGTACCTGGACCATTCATCGTCTTCTTCTTCTCTGCCTTTTCTTGTTTAACAATTGGTCCTATTATGATGATGGACTATGTACCGATGACTGCTCAACAATTGATTTTCTTATTATTAGCAGGATTATCCGCAGCCATCGCTCAATTCTCGATTACATCCGCATATTGTTATGCACCGGCAAAAGAGATTTCAGTCTTTGATTATTCACAGATCATCTTCTCTGCTATTTTAGGATTCTTAGTCTTCCATCAGATTCCAGATTTCTTAAGCTGGATTGGATACGCACTGATTCTAACAACGGCAGTTGCCAACTTCTTATATAATAATCGCAGACAAGAACCGCGATAAAAAAATATAGGCTATCGAATTTCTTCGATAGCCTTTTTTTTTACAATGTCATGAATAAATTATTATTGTCTCCAACCAGTATTTCCATCAGAGTAAGCTAAGTTTTTCATATTACGTGGGAATGCAGTGTTGATTGCTGCAGGTCCTGGGAATAATACTTCTCCACCAGTTGCTACATCTGAGATTGGGTTTGTTAAATGATTCCAAGTGTCATCATCGTGATGGTTGATAACTTTACTTAATGTAGGTTTTGGAGTGTTTGGATCTTCACATAAGTCTGTGATTTCATGTAAGTATTGAGCTCCACGAGTAAGTGAAGTTGTAACTTTGTATCCTCCACCATTTTCTAAGCGGTGTTTAATCGCAAGCAATGCACCTAATCCAAGGATGAATCCTGGGAAGTAATCCAATGGAACACCATTTAAGTTTACTGGTTTTTCCATAGAACCGTTACGAACTGCAAGTCCAGTCATATCTTCTGCACATGGTGCCCATCCTGGTCTATGTCTCCAAACTGTTTCTGAGAAGCAGTTTAAGTTTGCATAGATGATAGATGGATTTAATTCACGGATGTCATCTTCAGATAATCCGAAGTGATCCAATGCACCATTCTGATAAGAATAAACGATAACGTCAGCTTCTTTAATTAATTCTTTGCAACGAGCTAATTGTTCTGGTTCGTTGAAGTCTAATTGGATTGAGTGTTTTCCAGCCCATCCATCTAATTCTGTCATGGCTTGTTCTTGGTTCATGAATTTTCCACGGCGTACTAATAAAACGTCTGCACCATATTGTGATAATACACGTGAGCAAGCTGGACCAGCGATGATATGAGTTAAGTCAAGAACTTTAATTCCTGATAGAGGACCTAATTCATTTGGCATACCCCAGTTTGGTTTTTCAGATTCACCATATTTTACTTCATGGATCAATGGTTGAGCACAAACAGCTTTACCAACTTCTGTAGCTTCCCATTCTTCACGGCTTCTTACGATTGAACCAC
>SAMEA104404106__coassemble_980_pt1 | contig 24516 bp, 8 predicted proteins | sample SAMEA104404106__metabat2_high_PE_075 | metagenome-assembled genome bin SAMEA104404106 (sample SAMEA104404106) | Balaenoptera acutorostrata
AAATGATGGGATTAATCGGTATGGGTAACAACCCTATGGTTGGTGCTTCTGTTGCGGTTGCAGTTTCTATCTCTGAAGCTTTAAACAAATAATTATACCAGTTATAGCTATATAGGCATCAATCTTTGATTGATCGCTTATATAGCTTTTTTTTGTGGAAATTCAAATAAATCTATATAAGATGATATTAAAAATATAAGATTTGTTTTCAATTTTAAATAAAATAGTATTTGAAACTAGTTTGACTATTTATAAAAACTATACTATACTGTATCCGTGACAAGAATTATTGTGATCACGGAGGTAGTTTTATGAATAAACAAAAAGTTGCGATTTTAGTCGACAGTTGTTGTAACGTACCAAAAGAATATATTCAAAAATATGGAATGTATGAAATTCCATTAAAAATTATCTATAGCGATGGAGAATACTTGGATGGTATTGATATCACTCCAGAAGAAGTCTATCGCAAATTACCAATTGAAGTGCCAAAAACATCCTTGCCATCTGGAGAACAGATTGAAGCAATCTTTGATCAGATCAAGGCCGATGGTTATGAAAAAGTTATCGCTGTAACACTTTCTAGTGGATTATCAGGAACCAATAATATGTTGCGTTTATTAGGAAGCAATTATGATGGTCTAGAATTCTTTGTATTGGATACAAAGAGCATCTCCGTTGGAGCTGGTTTCCATGCGATTCAAGCAGGACGCTATTTAGAAGCTGGAGATTCCTTTGAAGTTATCTGCGAAAAGCTAGAGCGTGATATTAAACATTGTAAAGTGTACTTCGTAGTAGAAACCTTAGAATACTTACAAAAGGGTGGACGAATTGGAAAAGTAGCTTCTCTATTTGGAAATGCATTGAACTTAAAACCAATCATCTCTTGTGGTGAAGATGGTATTTATTATACGGTAGCAAAAGTGCGTGGACGTAAACAATCCATCACGAAAACTAAAGAATTCGCATTTGCTTATGCAAAAGATTTAGATAAATACAACGTTAGTATTATGCATGGCGATGCGAAAGAATTAGCGGAAGAAATCAAAGCGGATTTATTACCGAAATTACCACATATGGATTTATTTGTATCCGATCAAATCTCACCAGTGTTAGGTGTACACACTGGTTCTGGTACAATTGGAATCTGTATTCAAAAATTATTTGATTAACCACAAAAAGACAGCTTGAGGCTGTCTTTTTACTTTCTTATTGTTTAAATCAGAAACATTTTGATTGAATTTCCGTATTCATCACATGATTGCCGTTTATAATAGATAGTAAATGGAGGCGGTAGTATATGGAAACGCTATATGAAAATGGAACAATTATCACAATGGAAGAGGATCATAGAGAGGTAGAAGCCATTGTGATAAACGATGATAAAATTGTTGCCTTGGGTAGTAAAAAAGAAATGGAAGCACAATATCCAAATGCAACAAGAGTAGATTTAAAAAAGAAAACGATGATGCCGGCATTCTTAGATGCACATTCTCATTTTACAGGTGTGGCGAATAGTCTTCGACTATGTGATTTATCCGCTGTGACTAGTTTTCCACAGTTGGTTTCTTGCATGAAGGAGTTTGCGAAAAAACATGGATTAAGTTCCACGGACTGGATAATAGGTACTAATTATGACCATAACTTTATGGAGGAGAAAAAACATCCCGATGCTTCGGTATTAAATCAAATTAGTATGTGTAATCCGGTATATATTACACATGCATCCTCTCACATGGGAGTTGCCAATGATCAAGCACTACAATGTGCAGGGATTGATTTATATAGTTCAGATCCAAAGGGTGGAAAGTATGGACGATATGACGATGGTCGATTAAATGGCTATATGGAAGAGTCAGCCTTTTTAGCATTCCAATCTCATGTATCCAAACCATCCATTCAACAGTTCCTTGACTTATACAAGGAAGCACAGCAGATTTACGCAAGTTATGGGATCACAACCGTACAGGAAGGATTTACACCATCAAGCTTGTTTCAATTGTTAATGGCGGCAAGTAAGCAGGATACCTTCTATTTGGATGTGATTGCGTATTTGGATGCAAAGGAGCATCAGGCAAGTGCTTTTCCACAGTATCAACAATATCAACAGCATTTGCGTATTGGCGGATATAAAACATTTTTAGATGGTTCTCCACAAGGGCGTACGGCTTGGATGCAAGAACCATATGAAGATAGTGATTCCTATTGTGGATATCCATCTTTAACGGATGAGGAATTGGATCAATGTATTGAACAGTGTATCGATGAAAAACAACAATTGTTGGTGCATTGTAATGGCGATGCAGCGGCCAAACAATATCTAGATGCATTTGAACGTGTTATGGGCCATCATCCAAACGAATCGACGTATAAACCGGTGATGATTCATGCGCAATTTGTGAAAGAAGAGGAATTAAAACGCATGAAAGCCTTGGACATGCTTCCTTCATTCTTTGTCGCCCATACCTGGTATTGGGGTGATATCCACATTCAAAACTTTGGCTTACAACGTGCTAATCGCATGTCGAGTGTACAAACCGCAAAACAACTTGGTTTGCCTTATACCTTCCACAACGATAGCCCTGTCATCTTGCCAAATGTGATGAAGACCATTTGGTGTGCGGTGAATCGAGAAACAAAAAATCATGTTTCGGTTGGAAAAGATCAGGCGGTTTCCGTTTGGGATGCCTTGCGGGCGGTAACGATTCATACGGCTTATCAATATTCTGAGGATGCAAGAAAAGGTTCCTTTAAGGTAGGAAAACAGGCTGACTTTATTATTTTAGATGAAAATCCGTTAACCATAGATAAACAATTGTTGGATCGTATTCAAGTTTTAAAGACATATAAAGATGGTCAATGTATTTTTGATCGTGAAGGATAACATTCCTTTTCAATTCTAGAAAACTACGTTATAATACATATATAGAAACAAGAAAGAGGGGATGAAGAATGATTCATAATAAAGTTCATGAAGAAGCCCTAATGAAGTTTGCAGAAGATGCGATTACTGGAGCGACTGCTGAATCAATTGAATTCGTAGAAGATGTGGAAGATGACGAAGAACTTGCTTTATGGTTGGTCACAATGGAAGATGGTGAAGAATACTGGCTATTAGAAGAAGATGCACCATGTGCCCTTTATAAACGTGGTGGCATTTACGAAGATTCAAACCGTGTTATTGATGTGTATAAAATCATGCAAGAAGAACATGCAGAAGAACCAGTGAAAGATCGTTTCTCTTACGGGTACGCAGAAGAATAAGATAATAGAAATAAAAAACCAGCAAATGCGCTGGTTTTTTATTTAGATGGATTCATGAATAAATAAATGCTTGGTTGGAAATGGCTTTCTGCTTTGATTGCGGATTGCCATGTTTGTTACAAGCTTTTCTTTTCCTTGTAGTTCTTCATCGATGGCCGTATACACACGCAATTTTTCATAGCGTGCACAAAGTGTAGAAAGCATCGCATCTTTTGCCTGTTTTGTTGTACAAATCAGTTCTTGTACGATACATTCCTTTCCTTGTACCTCATAAACGACATAACCCTTTGCTTCCTGTTGTTCATAATAGGTTTCAATCGTAAGATTCCAAAGTGTTGAATAGGGAATGAAAAGTGTTTGATAATACTCTTCTGTACGAATTCGATAACCCGTTTTATCCTGCATATACGTATGGTATAAGGAAGATAAAAGAGCGGGATCAGCTTGCATGATAAGGGTTCCAACTTCTTGTTGATAAGCCGAACGATCGAGTCGATAGAAGCGTTGTTGATATGTTTGTTCAAAGCCTAAGTGTTTGTATAAATCCCAGTTATAGGCTTGTAAACATAAAAACGGTACTTGTTGATAGGGATCTTTTGAAAAGACTTCATGTAAAAGAAGATCCATATAACCACAACCTTCATAGTCTGGATTTGTCGCAACACCAACAATAAAATACGTCTTTTCTTGAATATTGTTGATGGATACATCCATCGGTCGTAATTGTACCATGGATATCAAGTCTTCATGATGGGTTAAAATCCAAGTGTGTTCTTCATCATAATAATGATTGAAGTAAAAATCGGTGGATGCCTGTGTTTCTTCTTGGAAACGAGCGAGCCATAGATCATGAATTTTTTGCTTCCATGATGTGGTTGCCTGATGAATGTGATAGGCATCTTTTCTGCAGGCAAACTTCTTTTCCTTATAAATTGGGCACATATCGGACTTATTCTTACGTAGTTCTGGCAAGCCCATATCATCTTCACGGTTGACATAGATGACTTCACTAGGTAATGTTTCTAAAAATAATTTTAAAATGGCGATATACAATCCACGTATGTCTTTATTTGCTTTTTCCACATGGATTTGAATCATATCCTCTTTTAAATAGGATGCGATATTAAAGGCTTCTAACACACCATCAACATAGATGCAGCTCCCTAAAATAGGAAGATCATCCCAATGATCCAAAAAGAGTTTGATTCCTTCTTTTTCCACATCGATTGTCGCATATTCGGATGGATCTTTTCTTAATTTCCATCGTTCTAGAAAGGCAAGAACTTCCTTATGATCTTTTTTTTCTAGTGGTTTAAATACATAGCGATTTTCATATTGTTTTAAAAATGCGGTAAAGTGATTTCTTCTCTTTTGCATTTTTTTACCAATGAGTGTTTCTTGTTGTTTACGATCATAGATATAATCGGCAGCATCGTAGCAGTTCCATGCAAAAAAGGACTGTGGAAAACTTTCTTGTAACCACGTTTTAAACTCTTTTGTCATAGAATAGATATGAAAGTCAATACCGAGTTCTTGACTGCGTTTTTCCATTTGTAAAATAGCTTTTTTTCGATTCTCTTTCAAACAATAGGGCATCAACCAAACACCGGAATGATGGAATGTTTGAGAATAGACAAGGGCAAAGTCTTCATAACATTCATAATATACTTCATATTGATTTGACCACATTAACAGGGTCATCGTATTCGAATTACATTCCGGATAATGCGCTAGATTTATATAGGCTTGTAATTCGTGATAATTCTCTATACTTAGTTTTTTCATACATAGCTCCTCTAAGAATATGGATATTATAACGCGCTATAGGAAAAATACAAGAATCTTGATTGAATTCTTTTTCGATTGTAAAGGGATTTTGTCAACAATATGTGTTTTTATGTAAAACACTGAAATTCATGAAAATGAGTTTTATAGATAGTAAAAGTTTGTTAAAATAATGAATAGGAAGTAATGAAATAACAAGATTTTCCTAGTATAATAATAGAAAATAGTAATGGAGGCATAGTATGAGCGCATATATAGAATTTCAAAATGTAAAGAAAATATATCAAATGGGCGAAGTAAAAATCGAAGCCTTAGCGGGTGTGGATTTTAAAATTGACAAGGGTGAATTTGTTGTCATCGCAGGTGCAAGTGGGGCTGGTAAAAGTACCATTTTAAACATTTTAGGTGGTATGGACAGTGTAACGAGTGGGACCATTTATGTAGATGGAAAGCAGATTAGCTCGTATAATGCAAAGCAGTTAACAACCTATCGTCGTTATGATATTGGTTTTGTCTTTCAGTTCTATAATCTAGTACAGAATTTAACCGTAAAAGAAAATGTAGAATTGGCAACACAGATTTGTAAGGAACCATTAAACATCGATGAAACAATTGAAGCGGTTGGCTTAAAGGATCGTAGTAGTAATTTCCCTGCACAATTATCCGGTGGAGAACAACAGCGTGTAGCGATTGCACGTGCCATTGCGAAAAATCCAAAGCTGTTATTATGTGATGAACCAACTGGAGCATTGGACTACAACACAGGAAAACAAATCTTAAAATTACTACAAGATACTTGTCGTGAACGTGGTGTTAGTGTCATTGTCATTACCCATAACTTAGCCTTAACGGCAATGGGTGATAAGGTCATTAAGGTTCGAAATGGAAAAATTGAAAGTATTACGATCAATGAACATCCACTTCCAGTAGAAAGGATTGAATACTAATGCATAAAAAAGCACTTTTAAAGGACACGTTGCGTGAAGTTCGCAAATCCTTTGGGCGCTTTATTTCCATCTTTTTGATCGTAGGGATTGGAGTAGCGTTTTTTGCGGGTGTAAAAGCAAGTGTTCCGGATATGAAGGGAACGGCAGATAAATATTTTGATGATTACAATCTGATGGATCTTCGTGCCTTATCCACCATTGGGATGACAAAAGAAGATGTCGAGGATTTAAAACAGATCACTGGTGTAGAAGGTGTGTATGGTAGTCATAGTATGGATGTTATTCAGATGCGCAACAATCAACAACGCGTCTTTAAATTAATGTCTATGCCATTATCTGCAAATAAAAATAATAAAAACTATATTAATCAACTTCGTGTTGTGGAAGGACGATTACCAGAAAAAGCCGATGAGTGTGTCATTGAAAATGATATGATTAAACCCGTAGGCTTGGATATTGGTGATACTATCACATTTGAAAGCGGAACGGATGAAGATTTAAATGAGTCCTTAAAACGAACAAGCTTCACAATCGTTGGTAAGGTCAATACACCATTTTATTTATCGTATGAAAAAGGAAGTTCAACGATTGGTAGTGGAGAAATTAATAACTATGCGATTATTCCAGAGGAAAATTTCAAGGGAAAATACTTTACGGAAATTTTCTTAACGGTGGATGATGCGAAATCCTATAATTCATATGATGATTCTTATTTTGATTTGATTAAACCAGTTACAAACAAAGTCACAAGCGTTGTAGAACGCAATGTGGATGAACGCTTTGAAGATATTCGACAAGAATTATTAGATAAAGTAGAAGATGGTAGAAAAGAATATAAGAAACAAGAATCAAAGTTTAAAAAAGAAATTAAAAAAGCAGAACAGAAGATTGAAGATGGAAAGCTTGAATTAAAGATTGGTCAACTTGAATTGGATGAACAAAAAGAGATGACAAGAGATCAATTCCGAGATACAGCTGCCATGCTTCGTGATAAAGAAGCCGAGTTATCTGCTGGTAAACGTGAATATGAGATGGGGAAAGCAACCTTTGAACAAAAGAAAAAGGATGCCGAAGCCCAAATGCAAAAAGTGGAGGAGTTAAAGGCTCCAATGCTTGAAAAGCGTAAAGAACAGGATGAAAAATTGTTAGCGGTTGAACAATCTTTACAAAAACCTGGAATTACGGAGATTGAAAAACAAGTTCTTGAACAACGAAAAAAGAACATTCAAGGTGAAATTACCATTACCCAGGGAATTATTGATTTATTAGATGATCAAGTGGCAAGTGGGAAAGCACAACTAGAAGCTGCAGAACTTCAGCTTGCGCAAAGTAAAATTGAGCTAGAAGCTGGGGAAGCACAGTTAGAAGCAGGAAAGAAACAGCTAGAAGCTGGTAAGATTACGGCTAAGAACGAATTTATTAAAGCACAGTTAGAAATCGAACAAGGAAAAGAAGATTTAGAAGCTGGGGAAAAAGAATTAGCGAAACAGAAAAAAGATGGTCAAGATCAATTAAAGAAGGCAAAAGAAAAAATTGATCAAAATGAAAAAGACATCAAAGAGATGGATGGACCAGATGCCTATATTCTAGATCGTCATCAGCACTACTCTTATATGGATTATGGTGCTGCTGCGGATCGTATGGGTGCCATTGCGAAAGTGTTCCCATTATTCTTCTTCTTGGTTGCAGCACTTGTATGTTTAACGACCATGACACGTATGGTTGATGAACAACGTTCTGAAATTGGTACGTTAAAAGCCCTAGGTTATTCAAAGATGGATATTGCATTGAAGTATGTTCTATACGCTTCGGTAGCTAGTATTTGTGGTGGTATCTTTGGTGCTGTGGTTGGTATGATTGTCTTCCCAACGGTTATTTATAACGCTTGGGGTATTATGTACAATATGCCAGAAGTACAATTGTTTGCACAGATTCCATTAGCAGTTACAGCCATTGCCTTATCCTCTGTGATTACTGTAGCGGCTGCTGTGATGGCTTGTTACAAAGAATTGGTCGATGTACCTTCACAATTGATGCGACCAAAAGCACCAAAAGTTGGTAAGAAGATCTTATTAGAAAGAATTCCATTTATTTGGAAACACTTTAACTTCATTCATAAAGTAACGGCACGTAATATCTTCCGTTATAAGAAACGTTTCTTGATGACGGTTATTGGTATTAGTGGATGTACAGCCTTATTGGTAGCTGGATTTGGAATTCAGGACTCCATCGGTGATATTGCCGTGAAACAGTACCAAGAAATTTATCAGTTTGATATGAGCGTTGCCTTTGATAGCGATGCGAAATTATCCGATAAAGAAAAATTAATCGATGAGATCAAGGCAAATGACAATGTTGTAGAAGCAATGTCCGCTGCGGTATATCATGGATTATATGCCGATAGTGGAGAAGATAAGGGAATTGATATTTATGTCCCTTCAGACTTAACAAACTTTGATGACTATATTCATTTGCGTCATCGTAAAGAAAATGAAACTCTACCATTGAGTGATGACGGTGCCATCATTACAGAAAAGGTAGCGAAGATGAAAGGCTTATCGGTAGGCGATACCTTTGAAGTGGATAACGGAGACGGTATCAAACGTAAAGTGAAGATAGCCGATATTGCCGAACACTATGTTGGACATGCCCTATATATGACACCAACCTACTATAAAGAGGTTTATCATCGTACGCCAACCGATTCTACAATTCTTGCGAAATTAGATAATACAAGTGAAAAAGCAGAACAATCCCTAGGTAATTCCTTAATGAAAGAGGATTTAGTAAACTCTGTCACATTCTACTCTGGTATTGCGGCAAGCTTTGAAGATACGATTGCATCCTTATCCTTCATCGTTGTTGTCTTAATTATTTCCGCTGGTTTATTAGCCTTCGTTGTTCTTTATAACTTAACGAATGTGAATATTTCCGAGCGTTTACGTGAAATTGCGACAATCAAAGTCTTAGGATTCTACGATAAAGAAGTTTCTCAATATGTATATCGTGAAAATATCATCCTAACATTAATTGGATCCTTTGCGGGTATCTTTGTTGGTATCGGCTTGCATGCCTTGATTATGAGTCTTGCGGAATTAGAAACGGTTATGTTTGGTAGAAATATTTATATCTTATCCTTTGTTTACGCAATCTTGATTACGATGGTCTTTGCGATTTTAGTCAATCTTGTTATGTATCGTAAATTAAAGAATATCCCAATGGTTGAATCTTTGAAATCAGTGGAATAATCATAAGGTCTACACACGTAGACCTTTTTATTTTGTTGTATATACATTTTAACAATTTTTTTATATAGAAAACCTTGTGAAAAAAATTACTACATGATATAATGCAAACGTTTTTAGTAAACGCTTGCATAACATAGTTTAAGCAAGGAAGTACAAAAAAGTGATAAATAGATGATAAATTTATTATTTTTTTAACTTCGAAATAAGCGTTTACAATCATGTAAGATGGAGGGAATTATGAAAAACAAACTTACAAAGCTGATTTTATCAGCAGCGATGCTTGTTACTGCCGTTCTTCCTGGATTGACAACTGTTCAAGCCAACACACAGGAAGCTGCAGGTTATGAAATCTATCCAACACCACATCAGGTTGAATATCAACCATCTGATTATTTGATCAGTTCAAATGTGAATGTTGTTTACGATTCAAAGATTGACCAAGTAACAAAAAATCGCCTTCAAGAAGTATTAAGCAGTAAAAACAAGAAGTTTACGATTAGCGATCAAAAACAGACTGGAAAAACAAACATCTTAGTTGGTGTTTACAATTCTAAGTCTTATGTTGATCAATACATTCAAGAAACATATAAAATTGATACTAGCATCTTTACAAAAGATGGATCTCACTTCTTAGCATCAAACAATAATGAAATTGTTGTGTTAGGAAAAGATACGGATGCGGCATTCTACGGAATTACCACATTAAAACACATCTTCAATCAGATGGAAAGTTCAACAATCCGTAACTTTACAATTCATGATTATGCAGATGTTGCGATTCGTGGATTCATCGAAGGATACTATGGTATTCCTTGGTCTAATGAAGACCGTATGTCATTGATGGAATTTGGTGGAGACTTTAAGATGACTTCTTATATCTTCGCACCAAAAGATGATCCATACCATAAAAACTTATGGCGTGAATTATATCCTGAAGAACAATTAAATGAAATCAAAAAAATGGTAGAAGTTGGAAATGCAAGCAAATGTCGCTTTGTATGGACAGCTCATCCATTCATGGGTGGTTTCAACAACAACAATGTACAAGGCGAAATTAATGCATTGTTACACAAATTTGACCAATTATACGATGCAGGTGTTCGTCAGTTTGGTGTATTAGGGGATGACGTTGGTAACTTACCTCGTGAAACTGTAATCACAATGATGAATGCTGTTTCTGATTGGGCAAAAGCAAAAGGTGACGTTTATGACACTGTATTCTGTCCAGCTGGTTACAACCATGCTTGGCAAGGAAACTACTCTGAATTAAATGAATACGATGCTGGTTTCCCAGAAGATGTTCAAATTTTCTGGACTGGTGAAGCTGTATGTCAACCAATTGAACAAAAAACATTAGATCACTTCAGAAACCACAATAAAACAGGGGAAACACCTCGTCGTGCTCCATTATTCTGGTTAAACTGGCCAGTAAACGATATCAACATGAGTCGTTTAATGATGGGAAAAGGTAGCTTATTACACACAGATATCAATATTGAAGATTTAGCAGGTGCAGTAACAAACCCTATGCAAGATGCAGAAGCTAGTAAAGTTGCGATTTTCGCAGTTGCCGATTATGCATGGAATGTGAAAAACTTCAATGATGATCAAAGCTGGAAAGATTCTTTCAAATACATCGATGCAGATGCAAGTGAAGAATTAGCTATTTTAGCAAAACATATGTCTGACCCTTCTCCAAATGGACATGGTTTAGTATTAGGAGAAAGTGAAGAATTAAAACCATTACTTGAAGATTTCTTACAGAAATTTGAAAGCAATACATTAACAGAAAATGATTACAAAACATTGATTCATGAATTTGAAATCATTAAACAAGCAACAGTAGATTTCCACAAAAAATCTAAAAATGCAAAATTAAAAGAAGAATTATTACCATTTACATTGTCACTTGGTGATCAAGCAGATGCAGCAATTGCCTTCATTAAAACACAACAAGCAATTTCTGAAGGAAATGCATTTGCGGTATGGAGTAACTACTCATTCGCTTCTTCTAAATTAAGCGAAAGTAAATCACATTTACGTATTAAATTAGGTGGTACACAGGCTGCATTACCTGGTTCAAAACGTATTACTCCATTCATCAATGAATTAAACAAACAATTAGCGCCAGTCGTTAACTCTATGATTGATGATTCAAAACAAATTGTAAATGTCATCACAAACCGTAATGATATGCCAGAAAATGCGTTGTCTTTATTAACAGACAACAATGAAGAAACACAAGTAATCTTAAAATCTCCAAACTCAACAAAAGCAGGAGATTATGTTGGATTATCATTTACACAACCAATTACATTACATGATATTACATTCAAAATGGGACAATCAGGAAACCTTCGTGATACATTCCAAAAAGCAAAAATTGAATATAGTGTTGATGGTAAGAAATGGGTTGAATTAGAAGGAACTGCTTATACAGATGGTAGAGCCGTTGTTTCTAAAGAAGGATTAGATTTAAAAGTTAAAGGAATTCGTATTATCTCAACAGAAGATAAAGGAAATATGTGGTTAGGTATTCGTGACATCGTCGTGAATAAAGATAGCTATGTAAAACCTGAAGAACCTGCGAAAAAAGTAGCTGGTACAGCGATTTATAATGAATCTAACATGTCATTAAAATCTGGTTCAGTTGCACAATTAACAGATGGAAACAAAGATGCTTATTCTGCTTTCGCAAAAGGTCCTTATGTAAGTTCTGATGAAAATCGTGATTCTACAGTTGAGGGTGCTTATGTTGGATTAACATTTGAACAACCAACAACAATCAATCGCTTTGTATTGGAACAAGGTTCTAATGATGCGAAAAACGATACGATCAAACAAGCTCGTTTAGAATATACAGAAGATGGTGAACATTGGACAACAATTGAAACATTAACAAACTTAACAATGAGTGTTGATGTTACATTCCCAGCTGTAAAAGCAAAACAAATTCGTTTAGTAAATACACATGCAGAACCAGTTTGGTGGAGAGTTCGTGAAGTAGAAGCTTATAGTGGAAAAGAAGCATTGGTTTTAAATCCACAATTAAGTGTTTCAGAAAACTTAAATCATATTCATGAAGGATCTTTAAATCTTGTACAAGATGGAAGAGATAACACATTCGTATGGTTAAAAGGACCAAGCAATAAAAATGCAGTAATTGGAGATTACATCCAATTAGACTTAGGTCAAGTTGTATACTTAAACGAAGTTCACTTCGCACAAGCTCCTGATGGAAGTGACTTATTTGCAGGATATGATTTACAAGTATCTACAGATGGAAATAACTTTAAAACAGTAGCAAGTTATACAGATCGTGTATTAAATGTCGACTTAACAACAAGCAACATTCAGGCACGTTATGTACGTATGACAAATACAAAAACTACTGATCGTTGGATCAAAATTGCAGAATTCAGTGTAACTGGTTCAAAAGAAGCAAATCGTAACTTAAACAACCTATATACAAATATGAATTTAGATGCAAATAAATCAATCAGCGTTCAATCAACATTAAATAAAACATCAATTTTAAATGCTGGTGAATTAACATTACAACCAAATGATTACATCGGTGTAAAATTAGATCGTATTAAAGATTTAACAAAAGTAGATGTTACATCTGCACAAGGATTAACAGTTGAAACTTCCTTAAATGGTAAAGTTTGGACACCAGTAACAAGTGAATTAGAAGATGCACGTTATGTACGTGTTATTAACAAATCAAATGCACCTGTTACCTTCACATTGGATAAATTTGTCGTAGAATCTTACGAAGTAGAAGCCTTACATGTAGAAGCTACAAACTTCGGTGATGAAGCATCTCACTTAAAAGCATTCGACAAAGATCGTTCTACAGAAGCAGTATTACAAGCAAGTCAAATTGCTGGTAAATTCATCACTTATGATTTAGGACAAACAATTTCATTAGATTCTTTAAAAATCGTTTTACACGATAGTACAACAGACTTCCCACGTCATGCGAAAATCTCTGTTTCAACAAACAACAAAGATTGGCAAGAAGTTATGTTAATCGGTGAACAAGATAAAGATAACGAAGGTGAAGCAAACAATACTGATAATATCAATGACTTATTCCCATTGCATGAAATTTCATACAATGCGAAATTAGCAGACAATATTAACAAAGAAGCTCGTTACATCAAATTTGAAATCACTAGAAACAAAGCTGGTGCTGACAAATGGGTTCGTATTCGTGAAATTGAATTAAATGGTGGAAACGTATACTTACCAGAAAGCAATGACCCTACAATCGTAGGAAACAATGCAGAAGTTAAGGATAGTGAAGGAAATGTGATGGCAAATATGATTGATGGTGATGTTTCAACAACATATCAACCACAAACAGAAAAAGCTGGATCATTCACATATCGCTTATCAGACAATACAGCATTTAACAAATTAACAATTCTTCAAAGTCCTACAGTTGTATCAAATGCAACCGTTACTGCACAAGTAATGCAAGGAAATGAAGTAAAAACAATTACTCTAGGTACTTTATCAAGCAGTTTAAATGAATTTAATGTAAGTTCATTTGATGATATTTTAAGCATCACTGTTTCTTGGGAAGGTGGAAAAGCTCCAGTAATCCATGAAATCATTACTAGCAAATCAAATATCGAAGCTGCAACAAAAGATAAATTATCACAAGCAATCGAAGCTGCAAACGCAGTGAACAAAGATACTTTAACTCCAGCAAGTCGCAAAGCATTAGAAGATGCAGTTGCTTTAGGAAATGAAATCTTAGCAAATGAATATGCAACACAAACAATGGTTGATTCCGTTGCTGCTCAAATCAACGATGCTATTAAAAACAAAGTTGAAAAAGCAAATCTAGAAGCATTTAAATCTGCAATCGCACAGGCTACTGCAAATGTTTTAGGAAAAGAAAACTATACGAAAAAATCATATACTGCTTATGAAAAAGCAATGGCAAAAGTAGAAGCTGTAAAAGCTGATGAAAACGTAGCACAATCTACATTAGATGCAATCGTTGAAGAAGTAACAAAAGCCGTTGATGGTTTAGTATATGAAAGAAACAGTATTGAAGAATTACAAACTGTTTATGCACAAGCAAAAGAAATCAAAGCAGATGGATATACTTCAGAAAGCTATGCTGCTTTACAAAAAGCATTAACAGATGCAAAAGCAATCATCGATGCAGATGCACAAACTCGTCAAAATCCAGAAACTGTAAAAGCTGCAACAGCTGCAATCAACAAAGCAGTAGAAGGATTAACAAAAGCAGAAATGAAAGTTGTCGCTTCTTCTATTAGCTTAGAAGGAAAAGTAGCAGTGAACCTATTCTTAGATATTCCAGCAACAGTTTTACAAGATGAAGCAGCTTATGTAGACTTTGTCAAAGAAGATGGATCTGTTGTTCGTGCAATGGTTCAAGATTTGAAAAACAATGCAGTTGAAGTAAATGGTAAAACAGTATATCGTGCAACAGTTGAAATGGTTGCTCGTGAAATGACAGATACAATCACTCCAACATACTATGTGACAAATCTAGAAACAAACGAATACGATGTGAAAGAAGATCGTAGCTACCGTGTAACAGATTATGCACAATACATCCTTGACCATGCATCTGAATTCAAACCAGAAGCAGTTGCGGTTGTAAAAGCAATGTTAAACTATGGTAGTGAAGCACAAAAACAATTTGAATACAAAACTTCAACATTAGCAAATGCAATGTTATCAGAAGAAGATCGCAATGTCAGTGATGTTGATGATCATGTATTCGATGAATATGGTGTTGTCAAAGAAGGTTCATTAACTGGTCTTGAATACTTTGGTTCAAGTGTATTATTAAAATCTGAAACAAGCATTTCTCACTACTTTACATTAGCAGAAGGAATGAATATCGAAGATTATACATTCACAATCAAAGGAACAACGGATACAGTTGTAAAACCAGAATTGATCAAAGGTAAATATGTAATTGATATTGATAATATCTATGCGAAAAACTTAAACAAAGTATATACATTAGAAATTACAAAAAATGGTACTGATGAAGTATTCCGTGTACAAAGCAGTGTATTTACATATGGTAAATCTGTGATGAATGATGCATCACAACCAGAACAAGTAAAAACTGTTATGCGTGCATTATACAAATACAATCAAGCAGCAATTGCTTACGCTAAAGCAAAATAAGCAAGTGTAAAACGTATAAAAGCATCCGTGAAAACGGGTGCTTTTTTGTTTTATAAACAAGACATTGTAAATCTTCACATAATTCCAAAAAGCCCATAGTTTAGTAAACTATATATAAATGTAAACTGTTACATATTCACACAAAAATTACATTTTATGGGTATTTTTTATATACTTTGTCTTTTATGAATGATATAATAAAATAGAACTTGCGCTTAACATAAAAATAACAATATTAGGGAAAAACTGTTATTTTTTTACACATTGGTGTAAGCGCATTCAAGTCTTTATAGACTTCAAGGAGATGATAATTATAGAAAAGAGAGGTACTAGAAGTTTCATGTAGTAAAAAAAAAGAAGGAGGACACAAATGATGTTTAAGAAAGTTGTATCCGCTAGTCTTAGTCTGATGATGATTCTTGGTTGTGTAACTACGAATCCATTCATCGTACAAGCGAAAGATCAACAAAATGCCTCTAGTAGATCTGCGGATTTACAGGGTATTACGAATGTAAAAATTGATTCTAAAGACAAAAATATCGTTTGGATTACGTTCGAAAATGGAATGCAAGGGAAAGTTACATTCCTAGATAACAATATCTTCCGTTATAACGTGGATCCAAGTGGTGAATTTAGTGAATATGCAAAAGTGCGTGGAGGATATCCAGATACTGCAAAAATTCAACAGTATCCAGATGATTCTAAAAACTATGAACATCCTGCTGCTAGTGTAAATAAAGTAGGAACTGGTTATGAAATCAAGGCAGGAGATGTAACGATTGCCTTTGATGAAACTGCAAAAATGACAGTTAAAGCAAAAGACAAAGTCGTTATGCAGGAAAAAGAACCATTGAAGGTTAGCAGCACAACCATCCAAACACTTGAAAAACATGATCAAACAAATGAACAGTTCTTCGGTGGTGGTACACAGAATGGTCGTTTGATCCACACTGGAAATACGATTAACATCGCAAATGAAAGTGGATGGAACGATGGACAGGTATCAAGTCCAAACCCATTCTATTACACAACAGATGGATATGGTGTTCTGCGTAATACTTATCAAAATGGTAGCTATGACTTCGGTAGTAAAAAAGCCGATACGGTACAAACAAAACATAGCGAAAATGAATTTGATGCTTACTACTTTGTAACAGATGAAACAGACAATCGTATGGTTATTCAAGACTTGTTACAAGGATACTTTAAAGTAACTGGTAATCCAGTCTTATTACCTGAATATGGTTTCTATTTAGGACATTTAAATGCCTATAACCGTGATGCTTGGTCTGCTACTGAAAAAATCGGTAAAGGCTGGGAAATCAAGGGAAATAAACCACATACAGAAACAGGTGAAATCACATATGAACGTGGTGGAACTGGTACGGAATTAAGAGCTGGAGAAACAGCTGAAACATTGAATGGATATGGTCCAACAGTTTCAAAGGAATTGGTACCAGAAGGTGTATTATACAGTCAACAATTCTCAGCACGTGGTGTGTTGGATCAATATGTAAAATATGATATGCCATTTGGATTCTTCTTACCAAACGATGGTTATGGTGCTGGTTATGGACAAAACGGTTTCAATAAAACTGGTGGAGTTAATCCTGATGGATCAAGTTCTGAAGAACGTTTAGCTGCCGTTGCTGCAAACGTTGCTAACTTAGAAGATTTTGCAAGCTATGCACAAAAACACGGTGTTGCCACAGGTCTTTGGACACAGAGCCAATTAGTTCCAGATTCAAATGCAAATACACCATGGCACTTATTACGTGACTTCGAAAATGAAGTTCGTGCTGGTGTTACAACATTAAAAACTGACGTTGCATGGGTTGGACCTGGTTATTCATTCCAATTAAGCGGTGTAAAACAAGCTTATGATATTGTTACAACTGTAAAATATGATGATGACCGCAACCACACACGTCCAAACATCATTTCCCTAGATGGATGGGCTGGATCTCAACGTTATAACTCTGTATGGACAGGGGATCAAACTGGTGGTAACTGGGATTACATCCGTTTCCACATCCCAACATTTATTGGACAAGGATTATCTGGTAACCCTAATATCGGTACCGACATGGATGGTATCTGGGGTGGACAACCAGTCATCGCGACTCGTGATTACCAATGGAAATCATTCGCTCCTCAAATGTTAGATATGGATGGTTGGGGAACCTATACTAAGAAACCATTCGCACATGGTGACCCATATACTGGTGTTTCTCGTATGTACTTAAAAATGAAAGCAATGATGATGCCTTACACATATACAAACGCATATGCTGCTGCAAACATCAATACAGGAAACAACGATCAAGGTTTACCAATGGTTCGTGCAATGTTCTTAGAATATCCAAACGATCCAGTTGCTTATTCTGATTTAGTAAAATATCAGTATATGTGGGGTGAAAATTTATTAGTCGCTCCAATCTATCAAGATACAGATGGTGATGCTGATAAAGACAACGATGTTCGTAATGGTATCTATTTACCAGATGCAAACCAAATTTGGGTAGATTACTTCACAGGTGAACAATACCGTGGTGGTAAATTCTTAAATAACTTCGATGCTCCATTATGGAAACTTCCATTATTCGTTAAAAATGGTGCTATCATCCCTATGTTTGAAGAAAACAACTCAGCATACCAGGTTGATCGTACACAACGTTTCGTAGAATTCTGGCCTGAAGGTTCTACAGACTTTACAGCAATCGAAGATGATGGAACATACATCGAAAATAAAACAGATGATTCCAATAAAGAATATGGTGTAATCGACAATGTAAATTATGGACCTCATGTATCTACAAAATATACTTCCGTTGTAGAAAATGGAACAGCTACTTTAACAGCAAACAAAGCAACTGGTACATACAATGGTTATGATAAGAACAAAGATACTACATTCATCGTTCATGCTTCAAAAGCTCCAACATCTTTACATGCTTACAATGGTGCAAGTGAATTAACACAGGTTACCGTAGATAGTAAAGAAGCATTCGATAATGCAAAAGTAGCTGCTGGAACATTCGTATCTTTCTATGATGAACATCCTACAATCGAAACATTTGCTTCTGCAGAAGAAAAAATCTTAGCTGATATGGTAAAAGATGTAAAAGTTGCTCCTAAACTATATGTAAAATTCGCAGAAACAGATTCTCAAGCAAATGCTCAAAAATTAGTCATCAATGGATTTGAAAATGATGGAAAATTAAGTAAAGAAGGATTAAACGAAAACTTATCTGCTCCAACAAACTTCAAAGAATTAGAAGATCTTAAAACTCCTACAAGTGTTACTTTAGGATGGGATCAAAACATCGAAGCCGATGAATATCAAATTCTTGTAGATGGAACAATCGATGAAAAAGGTGTTGTAACTTCTGGTTCTATTTACTCTGTACCAAGAGGTTCTAAAACATTTACTCACGAAGGAATTCCATTCTTATCTACACATACATACTACATTCGTGCAATCAATGAAAATGGATATTCTGCATGGAGTGAAAAAGTAGAAGCAACATCTGCTAACGATCCTTACAGCAATACTCCTGAACCAGAAAAAATTAGCTGGACTGGAGATATTTGGGGAAATCATAAAGCAGATTTAGCCTTCGATAAAATCTTCCAAACAGGTGATGGTGGTTTCCACTCTAACCATGGTGGTGTGAATGAACAATTGACAATCGATTATGGCTTTGCATATTTATTCGATTATATTGAATTCTATCCACGTACCGATGCTGGAAATGGTACACCAGAAGACATGATTGTAGAAACAAGTTTAGATGGTGTTCACTGGATCCAACACGGAAACAAAATGGATGCAAATGGTAATAAATATTATCACTGCACACCAGATGCTTCTATGAAGGTTATCGATTTAAGCGATCCATTTAGAACAGATGAGAAAAAAGATTATATCGGTGCTCGTTACATCCGTTTCACTCCAACAAAAACAGTTGGAACATTCTTCTCAGCAAGTGAAATCAAACCTTATGCGATTAAAGGTGAAAACACAATTGGTGGTAAACAAAAACCATGGCGTGTTGGTAACTTATTAACACAAGGTACGGATAAACCAAGCCTAGATACATTTAAATCTGTATTCTTAAAAGAATCATCTGCACATAAAAACGCTTCTTCTCCACAATGGGTAGGAGAAATCCGTGATAACTATGTAGATATCAACTACAACAATATTTCTGATATTTGGGATTATACATTCAGTGGCTTCAACGTAGATGGAAGTGAACTTCCTAACTATGCAATTGAAGGTTCTGTAAGCTGGGTTCCAAATAAAACAGAAGTAAAAGCTGGAGAAACATTCACAATTTCCTTAACTGGACACTATGCAAGAAACGTTAGTGCATTTGGTGGTATTGTAAATTACAATCCAGATAAAGTTGAATATGTAAGCACATCTTATGCATCATCTAGCTTGTTTACAGATGGAATGAGCGTTCCTGTAACAAATGAAGATGGAGTATCATATATTAACCACAGTGCAATCTTCATGGGTAATAAATACATCATGGGATCTGGCGTTGCAAGTGAAACATTCTCAACAATTACATTAAAAGCAAAAGAAGACATCACATTAAATGATGTAACCGATGTAAAAGATTCAAACTTCGTTTTAGATTTAACAAATGGTATGTTAATTGCGCCAAATCATTCCTTCGTTGAAGTGGATAAAAACGCAAATACTGCAGCTGTTAAAAAATTAGGTAGAGATGATTTCAACTTAACATTAACAAATGAAAAACTTCCTAAGGATGATGGATCAAACATCGACAAATTAATCCAAAACCCTAGCTATGATGTATTATTCAATGGTGCAAAAGGTGATGGAGCACGTGAATTTGAATTGAAATGGCAAACAACAGAAGAAACTGTATTGCCAATGACATTGCATATGGAATTAAAGAACCCAATCTATGTAAATCAAGTGAAAGTATACAATGCAAATAAAGCAAATGGATACTTAACAAGTGCAAAAGCACAAGTGACTTATACAGATGGTTCTAAATCAAATGAAGTTACAATTGGTAAATCAAATGCCATTTATGATTTCAAATTTGATGGTTCTAAGAAAGTGAAAAACATTGATGTTACTTTCTTAACAGCAGTGAATGCATCAAATGAAGTAGTCAACAACATGCTTACGGTTTCTGAAATCGAAGTATTCGGTACCGATAAAGCAGCTGCTTCTCTTGAAAAATTAGGATTAAATGATGTTACTCCAACATTGACAAACGATCAATTAAAAACAGATGATGGAACAAACGTAACAAAATTAATCCAACAAAATAACTACGATGGATTATTCAATGGTACAAAAGGTGATGGAGCACGTGAATTTGAATTCAAATGGGACGTTACACAAAACCATGATGAATCTGGTAAATTACCAAGCTACATCAAATTACCTACAACTCTTCATCTTGCATTACAAACTCCAAAATACATTTCAAATGTAAAAGTATACAATGCAAATAAATCAAATGGATATTTAACAAGTGCAAAAGCACAGGTTACTTATACAGATGGTACAAAGGGTGAAGAAATCACAATTAGTAAAGAACAACCTGTTTACACATTCAATTTCGATACTGAAAAACAAGTATCAAATATTGATATCACATTCTTAAGTGCAACTGGAAATCAGATGTTAACACTTTCTGAAATTGAAATCTTTGGAAGCGATGAAAAAGAAGTTCAAAAAGTTGTGGTTAAGACAGAAAAATTAGAAAAAGCAATCTTCAATGCAAATAGCTTCAACTTTGCTAACTATACAAAAGATAGTGTGGATGCAGTAAAAGCTGCGATTCAAGATGCAAATGCTGTTCTAGCTAACAAAGAAGCTACACAAGAAAATGTAGACAATGCATTAGCAAGTCTTGTTCGTGCAACAAATGCATTGGTATTAAAAGGTGCAAACTATAGTAAAGTAGATGCAGCGATTGAAAAAGCAAATGCATTAGATAAAGGAAACTATGTTGACTTCTCTAAAGTCGATGCAGCAATCGATGCAGTCGTTCGTGGTAAAGATATCACAGCACAAGATGAAGTTGATGCCATGGCACAACGCATTGAACAAGCAATCAAAGATCTTGAACGTTTCACAATGAAACCAAGCGATATGTCTATTACATTAAATGAAAACATTGCGATGAACATCTACTTAAAAGTATCTTCTGATACTGCAAAAGATGGTAATGCTTATGTTACATTCAATATTGAAAATGTAAAAGATGCAATCAAGGTACCAGTAAGTCAATTTGTAAAACAAGAAAATGGAACGTATAAAGTGACATTACCAATGTTTGCAAGACAGATGAACGATCAGGTAACAATGAGCGTTTATACTACTAAAGACAATGAACAAGTAACACTTGATCAAACGTACACATACTCTGTAAAATCTTATGCAGAAAGTGTATTAGCTATGGAATCTGTAACAAAAGAAGAAGTAGCAGTGATTAATGCAATGCTTGATTATGGTGCTACTGCACAAACATATTTCGATTACAAAGCAAATGACTTAGTCAATGTAAATGTAAAAGAACATGCTTACCAAGCTGTTACAAAAGAACAGTTCAAAGATTATGGAAAAGATGTACAAGGTTCTATCGATGGTATGACATATGGTGCATCAAACTTACGTCTATTATCAGGAACTACTCTTCGTCATCACTTCGTTGTTGATGAAACCGTACAACAAAGAGTAAAAGATGGAACATTACACTTTGCTCTAGTAACAGAAACAGGTGAAAAAGAATTAACACCAGTCTTCTATGAAAGCAATAAAGCATATGTAGAAGTAGAAAATATCTTTGCTCAAGATTTGAACAAAGTATATACTGTAAAAGTAACTGATGATACAACAAATCGTGTTATGACTGTTAACTACAGTGTCTTCTCTTATGGAAATGCTATCCTAGAAAAAGAAGGTGCTTCTAAAGAAATCCAAGACGTTGTAAAAGCAATGTATGTATATAACCAAACTGCATTAGCTTATGTAAATAGCTTAGCAAAATAAGTTAAATACATGGAATTTCAACCTATAAAAAGCCGGTCGCAAGATCGGTTTTTTTCTATGTAAATAATAAAAGTGAAAATAAATAAATTAATAAAGTATAAATATAAAGAAAGTAGTGCTATAATAAATTTATATAAAAGTTATGAAAAAATATGAGTTTTTTTCATAATTAATGAAAGATGTAAGTGCATACATCTTCATTCATGAAAGTTGGGAGGGATTAGATACATTTATTGCTTACCATGCTTTATTAGAAAAGGAGGGAATTCCATGTTAAAGAAAGTCTTATCGTTTAGTTTGAGTTTCATGATGGCAGTGAGTGCAGTCGCATCCACACCATTTATGGTTCAAGCTGAATCACACAAGGCATCTGTAAAAAGCAATGCATTACAGACAGTCACCGAAGTAAAAGTAGATGCAAATAAAGATTATGTTGTTTGGGTTACATTCGGAAATAAAATGAAGGCAAAAGTGACCTTCTTAGATAACAATATTTTCCGTTATAATATTGATCCAAGTAATGAATTTAGTGAATATGCAAAAGTGCGTAGTGGCTATCCAGATACTGCAAAAATTCAACAGTATCCAGATGATTCTAAAAACTACGCCCATCCAGCTGCAAGTGTTACAAAAGTTGGAGCTGGTTATGAAATCAAGGCTGGAGATGTAACCATCGCCTTTGATGAAACTGCGAAGATGACAGTCAAAGCAAAAGACAAAGTCGTTATGCAGGAAAAAGAACCATTAACTGTTGGAAGTTCCGCATCACAGACAATCGTTAAAAATAATGCGGCAAATGAACAGTTCTTCGGTGGTGGTACACAGAATGGTCGTATCATCCACACGGGTAAAACAATTAACATTGCCAATGAAAGTGGATGGAACGATGGACAGGTATCAAGTCCAAACCCATTCTATTACACTACAAATGGATATGGTGTATTAAGAAATACATACCAATCAGGTAGCTATGATTTCGGTAGTAATAAAGCCGATACAGTTCGTACAACACATAGTGAAAATGAATTCGATGCTTACTACTTTGTAACAGAGAAAACAAATAATAGAGAAGTTGTACAAGATTTATTAAATGGTTACTTTAAAGTAACTGGAAATCCAGTCTTATTACCTGAATATGGTTTCTATTTAGGACATTTAAACGCTTATAACCGTGATGCTTGGTCTGCTACTGAAAAAATCGGTAAAGGCTGGGAAATCAAGGGAAATAAACCACATACAGAAACAGGTGAAATCACATATGAACGTGGTGGAACTGGTACGGAATTAAGAGCTGGAGAAACAGCTGAAACATTGAATGGATATGGTCCAACAGTTTCAAAGGAATTGGTACCAGAAGGTGTATTATACAGTCAACAATTCTCAGCACGTGGTGTGTTGGATCAATATGTAAAATATGATATGCCATTTGGATTCTTCTTACCAAACGATGGTTATGGTGCTGGTTATGGACAAAACGGTTTCAATAAAACTGGTGGAGTTAATCCTGATGGATCAAGTTCTGAAGAACGTTTAGCTGCCGTTGCTGCAAACGTTGCTAACTTAGAAGATTTTGCAAGCTATGCACAAAAACACGGTGTTGCCACAGGTCTTTGGACACAGAGCCAATTAGTTCCAGATTCAAATGCAAATACACCATGGCACTTATTACGTGATTTCGAAAACGAAGTACGTGCTGGTGTTACAACTTTAAAAACAGACGTTGCATGGGTTGGTCCTGGTTATTCATTCCAATTAAGTGGTGTAAAACAGGCTTATGATATCGTAACGGCTATTGATTATAAAGACGATCGTGATCACACTCGTCCAAATATCATCTCTTTAGATGGATGGGCTGGATCTCAACGTTATAACTCTGTTTGGACAGGGGATCAAACTGGTGGTAACTGGGAATATATTCGTTTCCACATTCCAACATTTATCGGTCAAGGATTAGCAGGTAACCCTAATATTGGTACCGACATGGATGGTATCTGGGGTGGTAACCCTGTCATTGCGACACGTGATTACCAAT
>SAMEA104404106__coassemble_1014_pt1 | contig 23803 bp, 30 predicted proteins | sample SAMEA104404106__metabat2_high_PE_075 | metagenome-assembled genome bin SAMEA104404106 (sample SAMEA104404106) | Balaenoptera acutorostrata
AAAAAAATGGTATACTAAGGATTAAAGAATGTGAGTGATGAAATTGAAACATATTGTAATCGGGATTTTAGCCCACGTTGATGCTGGAAAAACAACGCTCTCTGAAGCGATGATGTATACAAGCGGTGCCATCCGCAATTTTGGTCGTGTCGATCATAAGGACGCGTATTTGGATTATGATCAACAGGAGCGTAATCGTGGTATTACCATTTATAGTAAGGAAGCGGAATTAACATGGAAAGAGCTGCGGATGAGCTTTGTGGATACGCCAGGACATGTCGATTTTACCTCCGAGATGGAGCGTACGCTTCCAGTCTTGGATTATGCGATTTTATTAATTAGTGGTTTGGATGGGGTCCAAGCACATACAAAAACGATTTGGAACTTATTAAAGGCTCATCATATTCCTACGTTTTTATTTGTGAATAAGATGGATATCACCTATCAGACAAAGGAAGAATTGATGCAGAATATCCAAACGAATTTGGATGCGCATTGTATCGATTTTCAACAAGATTATATGGAAGAGGTCTCCATGTGTGAAGATGCTCTTTTAGAAGAATATTTGCAGCAGGGAAGTTTAAGCGAAGATACCTTGTGTCAGGCGATTGCCAATCGTCAGGTATTCCCTTGTTTCTTTGGCTCTGCCTTAAAATTAGATGGTATCGAATCTCTGTTAGATGGATTGGAAAGCCTTGTGCAACAACCGCTTTATCCAGAAGAATTTGGGGCAAGAGTATATAAGATAAGCCATGATGAACAGGAAAACAAATTAACCCATGTCAAGGTGACGGGTGGGGTATTAAAGGCAAAGATGAAACTTTCTGAAACGGAGAAGGTAGATCAACTCCGGTTTTACACGGGGAATAAATATGAAGTGATCCAAGAGGCAAAGGCGGGAGAGCTTTGCGTGATCAAGGGATTAAAGGATTATCAAATCAAGGATGGTTTAGGCTTTGAAGAGGTGGCAAGTCAGCAGGAAACAAGTCCTGTTATGAATTATCATATGGTATTGCCAAAGGGAACGGATGCCTTTTTGATGATGCGAAAATTAAAGCCGTTGATGGATGAAGATCCGACTCTGCATATTGAATATCAGGAAGATAAAAAAGAGATTCGTGTCCAGATCATGGGTGAGGTACAGATGGAAATCTTGCGTTCAGAAATCTTGTCTCGCTTTGATGTGGATGTCACCTTTGATGAGGGAATGGTCAATTATAAAGAGACCATTTTATATCCAGTAGAGGGGATTGGGCATTATGAACCCTTGCGTCATTATTCGGAAGTCCACATCCTTTTAGAACCATTACCAACTGGAAGTGGAATCGTGATTGCATCCGAAGTGGGAAATGATCAGCTCGATCGTCACTGGCAGCGTCTGATTGCCACGCACATGGCTGAAAAAGAACATAAGGGTGTCTTAGGTGGATTCCCTTTAACGGATGTTAAAATGACCTTAGTGAGTGGTAGAGCACACTTAAAACATACGGATGGTGGAGATTTCCGTCAGGCGACGTATCGTGCCATTCGCCAGGGATTGATGAAGACGGAAAGTCAATTGCTTGAGCCTTATTATCAATTCCGTCTTGAGATTCCAGTGGAACAAATCAGCAAGGCTGTTTATGACTTAGAAAGCATGCATGCAAGTTTTACCATTGATCAACAAGAAGATGCGTATTCGATTATCACCGGAGAGGCATCGGTACAAAAGATGCAGTCCTATCCATTAGAGGTGCGTTCCTATACAAGAGGAAAGGGAAAACTAAGTTGTCGTGTTGATGGGTATCGTCCATGTGTCAATCAAGAGGAGCTTTTATTAACGATGAGTTATGATCCAGAACGTGATTTACAAAATCCAGCATCCTCTGTTTTCTGCTCTCATGGAAGTGGTGTCATCATTCCATGGTTTGAAGTGGAAAATTATATGCATTTGCCATCCTATTTCCAAGAGAAGAAGGAATCTATGATGCAACATCGTCAAACAAAGGTCGATGATAAGGAATTGCAACGTGTATTTGAAAGTGTCTATGGCAAACCAAAAGAAAAGAAAAAAATGAAGAAGACGGTGCAGCCAAAGGAATCCGTCATCTATCAAAAAGAAGTGAAGATCTTACCAGAATGCCTGCTTGTGGATGGCTACAATATGATTCATGGTTGGGAGCAGTTAAAGGGCTTAGCAACCGATCACATCGATGCTGCAAGAGATCGTTTAATTGATGCCCTAAACAATTATCAGGGTTATCATAAATGTGAAGTCATTGTGGTTTTTGATGCCTATAAACGCAAACAGCATGCGGCTAGTATAACAAAACAGGGAAATGTTCACGTGGTGTTTACAAAGACCTCACAAACGGCCGATAGCTACATTGAAATGACTACGCATAAGCTTGCCAAAGATTACCGTATTCGTGTAGCGACAAGCGATGGATTAGAACAATTAATCGTTATCGGACAGGGGGCAAGTCGTGTTTCTGCACGGGAATTTGAACAGGAAGTGGACAGGATTCATGCTCTATCCTTAGAGGAATATCATAAGAATCAGCCATCTTTTCGCCATCATGCACTCGAAAAAATACGTGATTATCAGGATGATCAATTATAATTTTTATAAAATATTAATGAAAATAAGTCTGTAAATTAACAATATTCTATTTTTATGCACTTTAATAATTTTATACTTCTGTAATCTAACCATAAATAGCAAAATTCTAATAAATTCTTGTTTTTTCTCATGGAAAATGTACATAATTACCATTTTTTATGTTAAAATAATACTGTATTCAGAGTTTAGGACGACAGACATTAAGTAACAAGGAGTAAAACTATGAGACATCAATTTTCATGTAAGAATGTTAAGGATAACAAAGAATACTGGGAAGATTTTAAAACTAAATTAAATTTTGGGGATGAAGTTAGTTTTACAAAAATCGAGAAATTTGGATATGGATTACTTGATTTACAAGAGAAATTAGAGTTCTGTAAAGAACATGAAATTTCATTGTATGATGAGTCCTTTCAGGTTTCACTGAATAGTGATAGAGAATTAGCAATGTTTTATTATGTATTATCATTGAAAAATGAAAATCATAGGGAAAAACAATTGAGTGGAATTAAAGAAGCGTTACGTCTGAAAGAAGAAGGTAAAGGTACATATGGTCGTCCAATTGCAGTCTTACCAAAAGACTTCGAAGAAAAAATTATAACTCTGAAACATGAACACAGACCTTTAGAAGACTATCGTAAAACGATTGGTATGAAAAAATCAACTTTCTACAAATACGCAAAAATGATTCTAAATAAGATTGAAGAAGATGAAGAATAATAGAAAAACTGAGTTATTCAGTTTTTTTTATATTCTTCTTTCAAAAAAAGGGTATGAGTTTCTTTTTTTCATGATTTGTGTTATAAATAACGAGATTAAAAAGGAGATTTACATATGAATGATAAAAGAAAAGTAGTTTTAGTTGGTACTGGATTTGTTGGAATGAGTATGGCATACAGCTTTCTTAGTACAGGCGGAATCAATGAATTGGTTTTAATTGATGTTAACCATGATAAAGCAGAAGGGGAAGCAATGGATTTACAACATGGACTTCCTTATGCACATAGTAAAATGACAATCAAAGCGGGTGATTACAGCGATTGTAAAGATGCAAGTCTAGTTGTGATTACGGCTGGTGTGACAATGAAAGAAGGAGAAAGTCGTTTGGACATTGCTGCAAAAGATACAAGAATTATCAAAAGTGTAACAGAGAGTATCATGGCTTCTGGATTTGATGGAATCATCGTTGTCGCAAGCAATCCAGTGGATAGTATGACATATGTTGCACAAAAGGTGAGTGGATTACCAAAAGAACGCGTCATCGGTTCTGGTACGATTTTAGATACCGCTCGTTTACGTTTTCATATGAGCGAATACTTAAATGTTTCATCAAGCAATATCCATGCTTATATCATGGGAGAACATGGAGATTCAAGCTTTGTACCTTGGACAAATGCCTATATCGGATGTAAGAGTTTATTGAACCTATTAGATGAACAGGGAAAAGATTTACGCGATCTACATGATATTTATTCAACTGTTCAACAAGCAGGATATGATATTATCAAATGCAAACGTGCGACATATTATGGAATTGGTTTATCCTTAAACCGTTTGGTACGTGCGATTTTAGATGATGAAAATGTAATCTTGACGGTATCTGTTTACCAAGAAGGACAATATGGTCAACATGGACTTTATATCGGTGTGCCAGCAATTGTAAATAAATACGGAATTAAAGAAACGATTCGTTTAGAATTAAATGAAGTGGATCAGGCAAAATTTGATGCAAGCTGTGATACATTGCGTCAAATCAATACTGAAATCATCGATCCAATCCTAAACGAACAATAAGAGGCAAGATATGAAACAAGCGATGATTGCGACATGGAAGATGTCATATGAAGGAATGAAAAAAGCCAAACAGAAGATGGATGATGGATGTTTGGTAAAAGATGCCATTGTGTGTGCAATTCAAGATGTGGAATCCAATGAAGCATTTATCTCCGTTGGTCATGGTGGTTTGCCAAATCGCGATGGGCAGGTGCAATTGGATAGTGCGTATATGGATGGAACTACCTTTGGCTTTGGCGGCATCGTTGAAGCAGAGCATATTCAAAGTCCAATTGCGGTATCGGCTTCGTTAAGTGAACAACAGGTAAACTGCTTATTATCTGGAGAAGGTGCACAACAATATGCAGCTGCCAATGGATTTGCGTTTGAAAATCATACCACAAAGGCAAGTCAGCAACGTTGGCAACAAAAGCGTTTTGAAGATATGGAATTAAAAGCATATGAAGGGCATGATACGGTATGTGTCATTGGGAAAGTAGACGATGCCATGGCCGTTGGTGTGTCAACAAGTGGATTGTTTATGAAACATCCAGGTCGTGTCGGTGATTCTTGTATCATCGGCTCTGGCTTTTATTGCGATGCCAAGGTTGGTGCCTGTGCTGCCACAGGACTAGGAGAAGATATCATGCGTGGATGTTTATCCGTTCGTGTTGTCGATGCAATGCAGGCAGGAGCTTCTCTACAAGAGGCCTTGGATCAGACACTTGACAATCATCTTGCGCGCATGAAAAAAGCCAATCGCAAGATTGATGCGATTAGCTTAATCGGTATGGATGCACAAGGACACTGTTCTGCAACTACCAACATTGCCGAATTCCCATTTGTCGTAAACGATGAACATGGAACAACCATTCTAGTTGCGACTTATCAAGATGGAAAACATGATGTTTTTCAAGCGGATCAGGCTTGGTTAAGTGCATATACTGGAGATTAAAAAAGAAAGGGTACGTCAGTTTGAAGACGTATCCTTTTTAATGTTACTTGTCAGCACCTACGATTGTAGGAATGTAGACAAGATTTTCACGATCAACATAATATTCTTTTTCCTGTTCAAGCAATGTTGAAACTGTTACGAATTGATATCCCTTATCATGTAAGATCTTTAATGCTTTCTTAGTACCTTCTACACTTTCATCATGAATATCATGTAGAAGAATCATACGATAACCAACCTCTGCGGATTCTTCGATGATTTTGGCAATGGAATCTGGATTATGACTTTCCCAATCTTTCGAATCAATATCCCATTTCACAAAATCTAGACCACATACAGATTCAAGAGTGTTGTTGATTTCTCCATAAGGTGGACGCATGTATTGTGGTTCATATCCTGTTAATTTGTAGATTTCATCATTTGTATCATAAACTTCTGCGGTAACTTGTTGTGCATTCATACGTCCAGTAAAGGCAATATCTTGTGAGTGATCCCAAGAGTGGTTTGCCAATTCATGACCACGTTTATACATTTCTTGAACAACTTCTGGATATTGTACAACGTTTTGACCTAACATAAAGAATGTTCCACGACCATTGTATTTTTCTAATTCATTCATAATTGCGATGGTGTTTTTATCTTTTGGACCATCATCAAATGTAAAGGCAATGACCTGTTTGTTTTTATCAACTTTAGGCTGTGGTTTTGGCTTAACTGGATCTTTTTGAAAATAAGAAGGGATGTTTTTATTTTTCAATGCCACATAAGCCTTGTTGTCTTTATAAGATAGCTTGATGTTTTTTGATACTTGATTATCAAAATAGAAAGTAAGATCTTTTTCACCAATGATAAAGCTATCTAAGTTATCATTGCGAATCAAAGATTCATCTAGGTTATTTGCTTTCGCCAAAGATTTTAATTTTGCGATGTAGTCTCTACGGATGACATCTTTTACATGTAACTGTTTTTTATTTTTTAAATCATAGTTATAAGAAACGGATTCTTTCTTTAATACTTTATCTTCATCATTCATCATTGTTTGATGGAATGTTAAAGAAACATATTGATCATAGATTTTATCGACATCATAATCCACCATGATGTAGGTCATCTTGTCAAAATTTTGATTTTCCTTAACATAGTCTTTTTTATAAGATTCTACTAGCTTGTTTAATTCTTCTTCGTCAAATTCTGGATAGTAAACAGAAAGATATGCATTCTGTTCTTCTAGTTCCGTGGTTTCGTGTTCTAAACTTCCATAATGCTTTGAATACTCATCGTAGACCTGATAAGCTGCATAAGGGTCATTAAATAATAAAGATGCTAGTTTAAAACATAGAGAAACAACTAATACAACGACGACGATTAAAATTGTTAGATTTCTCCATTTAATATGCTTTTTTGTTGATAGGTTCATACGTTCTCCTCCTTATTTATCTGTAAATATCATCTATTTCTATTATAACAAAATAATTATAAAGAAATCACACTTTTTTACATATGAAATTATTACATAAAACTAGATATAATTTATTAAAATTATATGAATTTTCTCATAAAAATAAAAAAATTTTCTAATTGTTTGGACAAGTTCCATTTTTTAGTCCATACTATAAGTAGATTGTAAAGGTAAGGAGGAAACAATAATGAATCAAGCAAGTTTACATAAGTTGAGCTGTGGATTATATTTAGTCTCAAGCCAATTTGAAGGAAAGAGCAGTGGATGTATCGCTAATACATTACAACAAGTAACATCATCTCCTGTTCAGTTGAGTATTACATTGAATAAAAACAATTATACAGAAGAGCTTATTGAAAAAAGCGGTGTGTTTAATGCCGTAGTATTAAGCCAGAATGTGGATATGGATGTGATTCGTCACTTCGGTTTCCAATCTGGGAAAGATATCGCCAAATATGAAACAATGGATCACAAAACAGATGGTTTAGATGTTCCATATATTCATGAACATGCAGTAGCATATTTCACATGTAAAGTTGTATCTACATTAGACGTAGGAACACATGTGATCTTTGTTGGTGAAGTGGTAGAGATGGAAGTATTGAATGAAGAAGAAGTCATGACATATGCTTACTATCACAAAGTAAAAAATGGTTCTACTCCAAAGAACGCAAGTAGCTATCAAGAAAAAGCTGAAAAGAGCGGATGGCGTTGTACAGTTTGTGGATACATTTATGAAGGAGAAGAACTTCCAGAAGACTTTATTTGTCCACTTTGCGGGGTTCCTGCATCATTCTTTGAAAAAGTATAAAAAAAATATGAAAAAATGTTTTACATTTAGGCGATTTATGGTATTATAAAAAATATTTTTTACAAATAACAAAAATATTTGATAAAAAATATGAAAAAAATGTGTCGAATTCGTGCAAGAATAGGCACTTTATGTTAAACTGTAAATGGAAAAAAAAGGAGCGTAATTTATGAAACAAGACATGATTGTAATTTTGGATTTAGGAAGCACTGAAAATACTAGATTGGCAAGAGAAATTCGTGAATTAGGAGTTTATAGTGAAATTTACCCACACGATATCACTGCTGATGAACTAAATAAATTATCAAATGTGAAGGGAATCATTATAAATGGTGGTCCTAATCATATGATCGATGGTGTACGTATTGACGTTGAAAACCACATCTATGAAGGAAATATTCCATTACTAGCAGTAGAACATGACATCGCAACTTGCGAAAACAAAGTAGCAGCTTGGGATGAAGACAAAGAAAATCGCTTAAACGTATTAAAAGAGTTTGTATTCGATACATGCAAATGTGAAACAAACTGGAATATGAAAAACTTCATCGAAGATCAAGTTGAATTGATCCGCGAACAAGTAAAAGACAGAAAAGTATTATTAGCATTATCTGGTGGAGTTGACAGCTCAGTTGTTGCAGCTTTATTAATTAAAGCAATCGGTAAACAATTAGTATGTGTACACGTTAACCACGGATTAATGAGAAAAGGGGAATCTGAAAGCGTTGTTGAAGTATTCAGAAACCAATTAGATGCAAACTTAGTTTATGTTGATGCATCTGAACGTTTCTTAGGATTATTAGACGGTGTTGAAGATCCAGAAGCAAAACGTAAAATTATTGGTACAGAATTCATCCGTGTATTCGAAGAAGAAGCACGTAAATTAGAAGGAATTGATTTCTTAGCTCAAGGAACAATTTATCCAGATATCATCGAAAGTGGTACAAAAACAGCAAAAGTTGTTAAATCTCACCACAACGTTGGAGGATTACCTGATGATTTAGCATTCGAATTAGTTGAACCATTACGTCAATTATTCAAAGACGAAGTTCGTGCTTGTGGATTAGAATTAGGATTACCTCACGACATGGTATTCCGTCAACCTTTCCCAGGACCTGGATTAGGTGTACGTTGCTTAGGTGCAATCACTCGTGAACGCTTAGAAGCTGTAAGAGAATCAGATGCAATTCTTCGTGAAGAATTCGCTAAAGAAGGATTAGAAGGTAAAGTATGGCAATACTTCACAATCGTTCCTGGATTCAAATCTGTAGGTGTAAAAAATAACGAAAGATGCTTCGAATACCCAGTAATCATTCGTGCTGTAAATACAATCGATGCAATGACTGCTTCAATCGAAGATATCGACTGGCCAGTATTACACAAAATCACTGACCGTATCTTAAACGAAGTTCCAAATGTTAACCGTGTATGCTATGACTTAACACCAAAACCATGTGGAACAATTGAGTGGGAATAGTCTTTAAATAATCAAAAAAGCCCTAGAAATAGGGCTTTTTCTTATGCTGTTTTTTTGAAAGGTACTAAAAAGGTACTATTTTCTACAGATTATCCATTTTTGATACGATTTCTTCTTGTTTGCTTGGATATAAATGCGAGTAGGTATTAAGTGTGGTTTCTACCTTTTCGTGTCCTAGTCTCTCTGCAATCAGAAGTGGCGAACATCCTAATTCGATAAGAAGTGATGCGTGACTGTGCCTAAAATCATGCAATCGTATCTCTTTTACTTCTGCTTGTATAGATGCGTTATGGAGAACACGTCTCAAATGTTGTCGATTATATGTGAATATCCTATGATTACTTTTGAGACCGTATAAGCCCTTTAAATAAATTGTAAGACACTCGTTAAGCCTAACAGGTATATTTATAACACGTTTACTTTTTGGAGTCTTAGGTGGGGTTATAATGTCCTTTCCTTCTAATCTTTGAAGCGATTTGTTGATGTTGATTGTATTGGATTCCAAATCAATATCTTTTGCAGTCAAAGCTAGCAATTCACCTATTCGCATTCCAGTCCAGTACAACGTAGTGAAGATCGTACGTGATTGGATATCATGCTCATTAATGGCAGCAATGAATTTATTAAATTCTTCTAACGTATAGAACTCCATTTCTTCTGCGTGTTTCTTTCCAACAGTACCAGCTTTAGTGCAAGGGTTCTCTTTTAAATCGTAATACTTTACAGCATAGTTGAAGATGGCCACCAATTGATTGTTTAGTGTCTTAATATAAGTTTCGGTGTAGTGTTTTCCATTCTGATCGGTGTAAGCAATTAGCTGATTCTGCCATTTCCTTACATGAGTTGATTTGATTTCTGATAGCTTCAACTTACCAAAAAAGGGCAGTATCTTCGCATTGATCATGAATTTCTTATTGCTGACAGTAGTTTCTCTTAGTCGATGCGACATATCTTCAAAATATAATTCCAAGAATGAAGAAAACAACATATCCACATCTTCTTGTTGTTTGGATAAGAATTCAGTTTCCCAATCTTTTGCTTCACGTTTTAGTTTAAATCCACTTTTCTTTTTTTGTTTTTTATTTCCTTTGTAATCGGTATAGTAAAACTTACAGTACCATTTTTTTGTTGTTTCATTAAAGAATACTGCCATTGTTTTTTCACTCCTTTTTATGTTAAAATGAGTATAGAAAAAGTACATTTGCAAGATGTCTTTTTTCTTTGGTCTTAGGTGTGCCACCACCTAAGGCCTTTTTTTTATTTATTGTTCATAACTCGTTCATATTCTAGCTTGATTACTGTTTCAACAAGTCGTTTTCCATAAACATCAAGCTGATTAAATTTTTCTAGCATAACATTTTGTTGTTGGTACATAGATGGTTCATTATCCCAACTGAGCATCCCTTTTTTAGCCAGTTCAACCATTTCATCACCCATCAACTCAAACAAACTACAGCCGATTGCTTCGGCTATTTTCATTTTAACGTCATCTTTCGGTTCTCTCCCATTTTCGAAATTGTTATATGTTGTGTAAGGCATATTTAATCGTTTAGCAAGTTCTGCTTTTGTTAAGTTTCTTTCTTTTCTAATCCTTATCAAGTTTTCTGAAAATGACATATTCAATAGCTCCTTTCATTATTTAATATCCCCATTTATAACTATATTTTACAACATGTTACTCGAAAATAAAATAAAAATTACTCAAAACGGATAAAAAACTATTGACAATTACTCATTATGAGTATATCATACCCTTGTAATTACTCAAAACGAGTAATAATAGAAAGGCGGGTGCAAAAGTGATTGTAAATGGAACGAAAATCAAAGTTCTGTTAGTGGAACAAAACATCTCGATGAAATCGTTTTGCGAAAAAAACAACATTCCTTATTCGACAATGAATGAAATTGTTAATGGGAATCGTTCGCCAAGACTGTGCACTTTGAGTTCCATTGCTGAGGCGCTTAAAGTCAAAGTCAGCGATATCATCATCGAAAAGTAATGAAGAAAGGAGATGAAAAAGATGGAACCTCAATTCTATACTGCTGAAGACATCATGCAAGTGTTACAGGTCAAAAAGACCAAAGCTTATTCAATCATCAATGATTTGAATAATGAATTAAAAGAGCAAGGATACATGACGATCAAAGGAAAGGTTCCTGCTACGTATTTTTTAGAAAGATTTTATCTTTCAAAATAAAAAAGGCATCCGCGTATTGAATGCCTCATCACCAAGCGCTACTTGGTGTCTATATTATATCACATCAGAAAGGAGATATATATGGATGCAAAAAAATGGAAAGAAAGATTTTTTCTTTCTCTATGTACATTGTTTTTAGTCGGCGGAATTTCATTAACAACCGCAGCAATGTGCAAACAATCTATTGAAGAAGATAGAGAAAAAATGAGACAAATCGAGATAGCTCGAGATGTTTACAAAGCTGAAGCAGATAAATTAAAAGCTGTAAATCTTCATCTTCAACAACGTGTTGACGATTTAGAAAAGCAACTCAAATGAATATCTCTTGGTCAGTTCAAGATCACTTATTATTGGCCAGGAGAAGATGAATATGGTTCGACTATTGCAAGACCTTGCAATGGACAACACAAAGCAATTGAAGGTCACACAATTTCAGTGGATCCAACAGTCATCCCATACGGGAGTCAAGTCATGATAAATGGTCATGTATATATCGCAGAAGATTGTGGTGGAGCAGTAAAGGGAAATGTAATCGACATCTTTGTAGAAGAACCAGTCATGAATAGATTTACAACAGAAGTCTTCTTGCTAGAAGACAGAAAGGGAAAATAATTATGGAAGAAAAAACAATCGGTATTACAAAAGAACAACTAGTAAAATCAGTGGCTAAAGTAGCTTTTATCCTTTCCAAAACTAATCCTTTTATCCTTGAATTAGGTGATGTGTTCGCTAGTAGATTGACAAGCGAACTTTTTGGAGAAGAAAAAGAACCTGCAGATGACAATCAATATAGAAATGCTGCTGTTAATGAATTATTCAATTGGTTTAAATTTAGACCAGAATGCATTAATGAACCAGCTGAAGAAAGAGTGGTTTTTGTGAAAAAGAAAGAACCTAAATATAAATTATCTCGCTTCGAATTTGAGTGTTTAAAAAGATTTAAAAAAAGTGGAGTTTTTTGGATTTATCGCGACGAAGGTGGTTCAATTCATGTGCTTTGTTATCCAAAAAAAAGCACGGGACGTGGTGATTACAGCACAAGCGAACAATGCATTTATTCTAAGCATTGGGATGTAAACACAATCGGAGAAAATGATTTCTCGTTCTTAAATTGGGAAAAAGATGAAAAAGCAACATTGATTGATGACATCTTGAACGATTGCGAGGTGATCGACAATGAGTAATCCAGTTAAAATTGCTTCATTTGAATTAGAAAATGTTAAGAGAATCAAATTAGTCGAATTAGAACCAACTGCAAACGGACTAACCATCATTGGTGGTCGAAATAACCAGGGAAAGACATCTGTATTAGATAGCCTTGCATGGGCACTTGGCGGCAACAAATTCAAACCAACAAAAGAGAAACGAGATGGCAGCACGTTGCCACCTAACTTGAAAGTAACGTTATCCAATGGAATCGTAGTAGAACGAAAAGGAAAAAATAATGATTTGAAAGTAACGGATCCTACAGGAAAGAAAAGTGGTCAAAAGTTACTTGATGGATTTATTGAAGAATTAGCATTAAATCTTCCAAGATTTCTCAACTCAAATTCAAAAGGTAAAGCCAAGGTTTTGTTAGACATTATTGGCATTGGTGCTCAATTAACTGAACTAAGTCGCAAGTATAACGATTTGTATAACAAACGTTTATTGACTGGTCAAAACGCTAGAGCAAAAAGAGCTATTGCAGATGAATTACCATTCTATGACAACGTACCAGATGATTTGATCAGCATCAATGATTTGATTTTACAACAACAAGCAATCCTTACTAAGAACGGAGAAAATGCTCGCAAACGTAACAATGTAGCGCAATACCAACAACAGTTGAATTTAGTTACACAGAACATTGTAGCAGTACAGAATCAGCTAAACGAGCTGCTAGCTAAGCAATCAAAATTGTCTTCTGATTTAGAAATCGCACAGAAAGATATTGTTGATTTACACGATGAATCAACAGAAGAACTGGAAGCAAATATCCGTAACGTTGAATCCATCAATGACAAGGTAAGACACAATCTTAAAAAGTCTAATGCTGAAGATGAAGCGAAACAGCTTGATTTTCAGTATGGCGATTTAACAAATCAATTGAACAAGATTGAACAAGAAAAAACGAATCTTCTTAAAAATGCAGACCTTCCTTTACCAGAATTGTCTGTTAACAATGAAGGAGAAATCATTTATAAAAATCAACCTTGGGATAACATGTCTGGAAGCGACCAGCTAAAGGTAGCAACTGCAATCGTAAGAAAGTTAAATCCTAATTGTGGATTTGTGTTCATGGATAAGTTAGAACAGATGGACACAGAAACATTGCAAGAGTTCGGTACATGGTTACAACAAGAAGGCTTACAAGTTATTGCAACACGTGTTTCAACTGGTGATGAATGTTCAATCATCATTGAAGATGGCTATGTAAAAGACGATAGAACGCAACACGATCCAGTTCCACCAGTGGTTAATGTAGAACCAAAGCCACAAGTTGACTGGAAGAAAGGATGGTAGAAAATGGGTAAATATGAAATCACATCAGGTACTGTGAATAAAGCACAGAAGGTCGTCATCTATGGAGTTGAAGGTATCGGAAAATCAACATTTGCATCAATGTTTCCTGGTTCTTTATTCATCGATACAGAAGGGTCAACTAGTAAGTTGAATGTAGACAGATTACCAAAACCTTTGTGTTGGGAAATGCTTATCGATGAAGTGAGAACTGTCATCAATGAAAAAATGTGTAAAACATTAATCATTGATACAGCAGACTGGGCAGAAAGAATGTGCATCGAAAATGTTTGCAAATCGCGAGGAAAAACAGGTATCGAAGATTTTGGTTTTGGAAACGGGTATACATACGTTGCAGAGGAATGGGGACGTTTTCTTAACTTGCTTCAAGAGGTAATTGATGTAGCAAATATTAATGTTGTTCTCACTGCTCATGCAATTTTAAGAAAATTTGAACAACCTGATGAAATGGGAGCATATGACAGATATGAGTTGAAATTAGGAAAGAAAACAACAAATCAAACTGCTCCAATGACTAAAGAATGGGCAGATGCAGTGTTATTTGCCAATTACAAAACAATCGTTATTGCAACAGATAAGGACGGAAAGAAAAATAAAGCACGCGGTGGACAACGTGTAATGTACACTTCACATCATCCTTGTTGGGATGCTAAAAATCGCTATGGTCTTCCAGAAGAGTGTCCATTCGATTACGACGTCATCCGTCCATTCATCCCTGCAGATTTAAACGAACCAGTGAAGGTTCAACCACAATTTACATCACAACCTATGCCACAACAAGCAATGCAGACTCCACCAACAAATCAACCACAAATGTTAGACATGGCACAAGGTGTTGGAAGTGGACCAGTAATTAATACAATTGATACTCCACCAGTACAACAGCCAGTACAGGACGATTATGAAGGTCTTCCGAAAGCTTTAGTTGATTTGATGAAAGCTAACAACGTTACAACCGCTATGATCAAGCAGACCGTTGCGGAACGTGGCTTCCTTCCTGCAGACATGGAAGTAAAAGATTATCCGATGGAATTCATCGAACAGATGCTGATTGCGAGTTGGGACCGATTTTATGAAACCATGAAAAATACTTTTGAACTTCCGTTTTAAAAAGGGGGGTGAAATTATGAAAAAAGTATTAGTCATGCTCGTAGCTGCTACATTCTTGACAGGATGTGGATATACAATAAAAGATGCTCAAAAAATCGAAAACATTATTATGAACAGTGAAAATGGAACAGTACATATCGATGAAACTAATGCGTATCTTGATATCAATCGAGATGGAATGATTAGTCCGGCTGATTATGTCGCTGTGATGAACGAATTGGCTGGTGATTAGATGAATCAAAGAATCACTGATATGTTAGAGCTTCAATATATTTTAGAAAAGCAGTATCAGTTTTTGAATCTAAGTGAATCAATCACCGAACTTCAATTAGAAATGGTTACAGAAATGGGCGAACTCTTACAAGCAACAAAAGGAATCTGGTGCAAGCGAATTAGACATGATATTCCTTATGACAAAAAACACACTTTGGAAGAACTTGCCGACTGCATCCATTTTGCATTAGCCAGCGTCTTAGAAATGAATCAACAATTGCACATGGATTGGTTTGAATATCCAATCGATGCACAATTTGAATTGCAGCATAAAAAAGGTATTAATGATTTAATTGAAATGTACATCAATCAAGAGTATGGATGCTTAGCAGCTATATTCTTGATTGGCGATAAGTTTGGATTTACGTTTGAAGAAATGTATGAAGCTTACAAAAATAAAAACAAAATCAATCTACAAAGATTGAAAGACGGATATTAGATATTAGTAAAAGGAGAAACAAATATGGATAATTATAACCAATCCAAACAAGAACATGCATTTGACTGGGAAGATGAGATTAAGCAAGAACAGGAATACGTCCTTCTTCCTGAAGGAGACTATGACTTTATTGTGACTAAAGTTGTGAAAGGACGTTTTGAAGGGTCTGAAAAAATGCCTGCATGTCCTAAAGCAATGATTACATTAACGATTAATTTCAATGGAAAACAAGTTCCGGTACAGCATAACTTGTTCTTACATTCTAGCGCAGAATGGAGACTTTCAGAATTCTTTGCTTCGATTGGCAAGAAAAAGAAAGGTGAACCATTACGCATGAACTGGAATGTTGAAGGTTTAGGTGGTAAATGTCAAATTAATCATCGAACCTATAATAATAATACATATAACAATGTCAAAAAGTTATATGCCCCTTGGGAAAGACTTTCAACTCAACAGACTTCTTACCAACAACCACAACAGACATATCAACAACCTTCTTATCAGCAACCACAACCACAAAAACAATCACAAGGAAACTGGAACACAAAAGGTTGGTAATGAATCATGGAACTTAGACCTTACCAGCAGGAAGCTAAGGAATCAATTTTCAACGAATGGAACCAAGGAGTGAAAAAAACACTCCTTGTGCTTCCAACAGGATGTGGTAAGACGATAGTCTTCGCAAAGGTTGCAGAGCAATGTGTAGCCGAAAAGGATCGTGTTCTTATCATGGCACATCGTGGAGAATTGTTGGAGCAAGCAAGCGACAAGATTGAAAAATCGACTGGTCTAAAGTGTTCAATGGAAAAAGCTGAACATGATTGTTTGGATGGAATCCAACGTTTTTATAGAATCACGGTTGGTTCAGTTCAAACGTTAATGACTGAAAGACGATTAAAGAAGTTTCCAAAAGATTACTTCGATACGATTATCATTGATGAAGCACATCATGTACTATCCAGCGGTTACCAAAATGTGTTGAATTATTTTAGTCAAGCAAAAGTATTAGGTGTGACTGCCACTCCTGATCGTGGTGATATGAAGAACCTTGGAAGTGTATTTGAGACGTTAGCCTATGAATACACGCTACCACAAGCGATTAAAGAAGGTTACCTAACACCAATCAAAGCAATGACAATTCCTTTACAGATTGACCTATCGAGCGTTGCAATGCAGAGTGGTGACTTTAAATCTAGTGATGTTGATAGAGTATTGGATCCTTATCTTGAATCAATCTGCGATGAGATGAAGAAATACTGTATGAATCGAAAAACAGTAGTGTTCCTTCCATTGATTGATACATCGCAGAAATTTACAAAGCTATTAAATGAACATGGCTTTCGAGCTGCTGAAGTAAATGGTAGTTCAAAAGACCGTGCAGAGATTTTGGAAGATTTTGAAAACGATAAATACAACGTATTGTGCAATTCCATGTTGCTTACAGAAGGTTGGGATTGTCCATCAGTTGATTGTGTCATCGTTTTAAGACCAACAAAGGTGCGTGGACTATACTGCCAAATGGTCGGGCGTGGTACTCGATTACATCCAGGAAAGAAAAATTTATTGCTTCTTGATTTTCTATGGCACACAGAAAAGCACGAACTCTGTCATCCTGCTTCGTTGATTTGCGAACAGCAAGAAGTAGCTAAAAAGATGACAGAAAACATGGAAAAACAAGCAGGTGTAGAAATGGATATCGAAGAAGCAGAACATCAAGCGAAAGAAGATGTTATTGCCCAACGAGAAGAAGCACTTGCGAAAAAACTTGAAGAAATGAAGAAACGAAAAAGAAAACTTGTGGATCCACTTCAATTTGAATACTCAATCATGGAAAGTGATTTGCAAGATTACGTTCCATCGTTTGGTTGGGAATGTGCACCTGCTTCTGATAAACAAAAGAAAGCATTAGAAAAATACGGTATCTTCTCTGATGAAATCGAAAATGCAGGTAAAGCAAATCTTCTTCTTGATAGATTAAACAAAAGAAAACAAGAAGGTTTGACCACTCCAAAACAAATTCGTTTCTTAGAGAATCGTGGTTTTAATCATGTAGGAACTTGGAAGTTTGAAGAAGCGAATCATCTTATCACAAGAATTGCTTCCAACAACTGGAGAACACCTGCAGGAATCGACCCAACTAATTATGATCCTACGCTGGGTAAATGATAAAAAAGGAGAATTACTACATATGAGCAAAGGTCTTGAATGCTTGAAAAAAATCAAAAAAGAATACGATGCTTATTATTACTTGCAAACTCACCATGAAGAATTTGAATATCTTTCAAAGCTTCTTGAAGATGACGAATACGCACAGACTATCTTGAAAGTATTAATTAGAAATTATAGCTGTGAATGTTACAATCCAGGAATTGGACCTTATGATGAAAAAAACGCCAACAATCCGTTCTATTTATTAGAACAGAAAATAAAAGAAAAGGAGAAACAAAATGGTACTTGTTAAAGGTTTAACATCCACCAAAAAGATGGATAAACAAATGGTTAAAGAAGCTATTAACTTCTACACATTATTAAGCGCAAATGGATTTCGTTATTTAACAATGGATGACAACGGGGAACAACACGCATTCATTCGTAAACCATTAAGACATCAGTATTGTGACAAAAACATGTATTACTGGGATGCTCTTGGTGTGCATGAAGATGCTTTCTATATCACTGAAATTTATGATTTCGGTTATGCAAAACAGTGCACTTGCACACTGATCGAGGACATAATCGAAGAATTAACTAAAGCTTTTGAGAATGATGGAAAAACATATTATGTTTAAAGATGACGCTAATCATAGCCTTTCTGCTGATGAATTGTTAGAAAAGTTAGGCTACATCAAAAAAGCTACTACTAAAAACCAAATCGTCTACATGAAGACATCGACTGTGACTGGAGCAAAGTTCAAACTTTGCTTCATCATGAGTCCGAAAGGTGTGATCCACTCCTGCGATAATAAGCCTTGGGTAATTACAAAATACTTAATGGCAGCCATTCTTAAAAAGTATGCAGAGTTAGGATGGCACATCATGCAGAAAGGCCAAAAACCGAGCACTTTCTGGAAAGGAGAATAAACATGTATTTATTTGATAAACCATTAACACATAAAGAATTAAAAAATGAACTGGATATGTTGGAAGGAGATATCAGTAGAATTTGTGTAACGGATAATGTTACTGAAGTCTCAACGATGTTAGGATTTGCAGTTGATAGATTAAATATGATTTAGCCAAACAGAAAAAGGAAAAAATCGAACAGAAGATGATGTATCTTCAACAGCTGCGAATGGAACAGTTCAATGTTTGCTTCTTAAAGAAAACAACCAATTGGAATTCGAATACAGCAAATCAAAAGCTGTTATTGAAGTGGTATTTATTTGTGACTATTGGTTCGGATGTAGAATACAGCTTTGGCTTAGACGAAGGTCTTGTGAATGAATTCTGCACAAAATATAAATATCCGAATGTATTGGATGCGGTGTTGGATAAGAAGCACACATACTTGAGCTTGGCAATTCTAACATATATGTGGTTAGAACAAGGAAATCAAAAGATACAAATCTATACAGTGAAGGGATATGGCGACAAAGCCAATACGTATGATAATCGATATAAAGAAGTATTTGAGTTATTATATCAATTCTTACAAGAAACGACTGGTTATGAAATGGATGAAGATGAGCGAGCGTTTATTTTCGGAACTGATCCATTATATAACGAAGTAACAAATGAAGAAGCACAGAAGTTTCTTGACGCAGAATGAGCTGGATAGCAGGGCTGATGATTTGGTCGTTAACCCTAGCTTTCTGGCTAACGATTTTTAAAAAATCTAAAGGAGAGTAACAATGGAGAAGACCAACTTATTAGAATTATTAAATTATATAAATCCTTCCATGTGCGATTACCAAAGTTGGGTAAATGTTGGTATGGCACTAAAGCACGAAGGATATTCCTGCTATGATTGGGATCGTTGGTCTTCTAAGGACTCTCAACGCTACCATTCAGGTGAATGTGAGAAAAAATGGGAATCATTCCTAGAAGGTGCAGGAACACTTGTAACTGGCGGAACGATATATCAAATGGCTGTTGATAATGGATGGACTCCACCTGCAAAAGAAAAAGGTCACGAATTAGACTGGGGAGACACGATCAAGGATGACATGGTTGTCATCGAAAAAGGTTGGGTCGAAGGAATGGAAATCCGTGAACCTGTCGATGAGCAATGGAATCCAGTGTGTGACATCACGACATACTTAGAAACTTTATTCGATGCAGAGGAAATCGTAGGTTATTCTACAGAAACTTGGCAGACAGAAAGTGGAAAGTATGTTCCGAATAAAGGATCCTATACTCGTACTTGTGCTCAATTAATTCAAGAGATTAAGAAGTACAATGGCGATTTAGAATCAGTGTTCGGAACGCCTAATGAAGAAGCAGGAGCATGGATTAGGTTTAACCCGCTTGATGGTAAAGGTGTTAAAAATAGCAACGTAATAGAGTTTAAATATGCGTTGGTGGAATCGGATACAATGAGCCTTGCACAGCAGAACGCAATGTATCGAGAGTTGGAATTGCCGATTGCAGCACTTGTCTACAGTGGCAAAAAATCAGTACATGCAATCGTTCACATCGATGCGATCGACTACGCAGAGTACAGAAAACGTGTTGATTTTCTATATGATGTTTGCAAAAAGAATGGCATTGAAATTGATAAACAGAACAAGAATCCATCCCGTTTGTCGCGGATGCCTGGATTTCGAAGAAATGGCCACAAACAGTTCTTAATTGATACCAACATTGGAAAATCATCCTTTATCGAATGGAAGGAATGGATTGAATCAGTAAACGATGATTTACCTGATCAAGAGAATTTAGCAGACTTTTGGGGAAATCTTCCAGAGCTTGCTCCACCACTAATCGATGGAGTTTTGAGACAAGGACACAAAATGCTTATTGCTGGACCATCTAAAGCAGGTAAGTCATTTGCATTGATTGAAATGAGTATCGCTATTGCAGAAGGTCAAAAGTGGTTTGATTGGAATTGCACACAAGGACGTGTCCTATACGTCAATTTAGAGCTTGATAGGGCATCGTGTTTACATCGCTTTAAAGACGTATACACTGAATTGCAAATCGCTCCTAATAACCTTCAAAACATCGATATTTGGAACTTGCGTGGTAAGTCGGTTCCAATGGATAAGTTAGCACCTAAGCTAATTCGACGTGCTGCTAAAAAGAATTATATCGCTATCATTATCGACCCTATTTACAAGGTCATAACAGGCGATGAAAACAGTGCAGACCAAATGGCCATGTTCTGTAATCAATTTGATAAGGTTTGTACCGAATTAGGATGTGCAGTTATCTATTGTCATCATCACAGTAAAGGTGCGCAAGGTGGAAAGAAATCAATGGATAGAGCCAGTGGTTCGGGAGTGTTCGCGCGTGATCCTGATGCATTGATTGACTTAATCGAACTCGAAACAACCGATGCAATGGTTGAACAACAGAAAAATAAAGCTGTTTGCAACGTTTGTCAAAGATGGCTAGACCATTATGGATTTGGTAACTATCCATCGTTGGATGATCAATGTAGCTCAAAGGAAATGCTTGCTATATGTCGACAGAAGCTCAATAACAATATCTATGAATCAATGCTTCCACAAGTTCAAAACGCTCGTACATCAGCCGAAAACAAGACGGCATGGCGCATAGAAGGAACGTTACGAGAGTTTCCGAAATTTGCTCCATTGAATCTGTGGTTTGATTATCCAGTACATCGAGTGGACCATTCGGGTGTCCTAAAAGATATTCAGTTAGAAGATGGTGGCAATAGTTGGAAGAAGAATTTCGCTAAGAAAAAAAGCCCACAGGAAAGAAAAAAAGAACGTTCCGAATCTTTAAAAACTGCATTCAGTGCAGTAGCCGAAAATGGCCAAGCTTCCTTAAAAGAGTTATCCGAGTATATGGGAGTGACTGAAAAAACGGTCCGTGCTCGCATCAAGGAAGTTGGTGGATTTTGGATTGATGAAGGTTCGGTTGGAGAAAAATAAGCGTTATAAAAGTATAGAATTAAACACAAAATGAAAGGGAAAAAGTCGGTAAATTTCCCTTTCCCTACAGAGGGAAAAAGTCGAGAATTTTCGAGAATTTCCCTCACAGGGAAAAAGTCGGTAAAACACCGAGAATTTCCCTAGGGAAGAAAAAGTATATATACTACGTATATATTATTTCCCTTCCTGCAGTCAGTCACTGGGAAAGTAGTTGTGCGACAGCTTACGCACAACAACAACTCCTTCCCTGGTCAGTGACAAAAGGGAATTTGAAGAAAGGAAGATGAAAAATGAAAAATTTAAATAATTTTAAATTGAGTAAAAAAAATAAAACAGTGTTTGAAGAAACAAAAACGCTGATTAAAAAACTTAACAATGTTTGTGATACCGTTTATGTTGAATCAAAAATAAGAGAAATGGGATTTCTGGAAGCACCTGCATCTACATGTCATCATCTTGCAGAAGAAGGTGGATTGTTGCAGCACTCATTAAATGTGGTGCATGCGTTGATTGATCTAACAGAAAAGATGGATTTGAAATGGAGTCGTCCAGAAAGTCCAGTCATCGTTGGTTTGTTTCATGACTTGTGTAAGTGTGATTGCTATACAGTAGCACCTTTCAAATCATTCACAGGAGATGTTGTGTATCACTGGAATGATGATACTTTATTAAAAGGTCACGGAACTAAATCAGTGATGCTTGCTTCTACATTGATGCAGTTAACTGAAGAAGAAGTTGCGTGCATCACATATCACATGGGAGCATTCACAGAAAAAGACGAATGGAATGATTACACTAGAGCAATTCACAAATATCCAAACGTTCTTTGGACACATACAGCAGATATGATCGCTGCACATATTACAGAAAAAGGAGAGTAAACATGAAGAAATATAGAATTACGTGGGAACGTCAAATTATCACAGACTATGATATTCACTTTGAATCAGATTATGTTGTCATTAAAGCTAACAGCAAAGCAGAAGCAAAAAAGCTTTTTAGAGAACAGTATGGTTATCCAATCGTATTGATTGAGGAAGGGAAATGATTGAATTCTTTATTCCGCTAAAAAAAGTTCCAACTGTGACGCAACAACAACATAGAATCACCATTCGAAACGGAAAACCAATTGTGTATGACAGTCCAGAGTTGAAATCTGCTAGAATGTTGTTCATCAGTCATCTAGCAGAACACACACCGGAAAAGATGTACACAAGCTCAGTAAGATTGATTACTAAGTGGTGTTTTCCAATCACCGGTAAGCATCACGATGGTGAGTATAAGTACACTAGACCAGATACTGATAATTTGTTAAAGCTTTTTAAGGATTGCATGACAGATGCAAAATTTTGGAAAGACGATGCGTTAGTAGTATCGGAAATTACAGAAAAGTTTTGGTCAGCTATTCCAGGCATCTATGTAAGAATCGAGGAGATTAAAAATGACAAATAAAAAAGCAGAAGAAAACGACAGAACGATAAAGCAATCTGGTCAAGTAAGCATTTATGATGTGCTTTATTCAGATGATAAAAAGCAAGAGGATCCTAAACATGATTAAAAGAGATGAACGCATCGAACAATTTAAACGAGATTGCAAAAGTTACAACTACTACATCAAAAGAATTATTGAATGCAATGAACGCATTGAAGAGTTGGATGTTAGATTGCAAGGTGTTTCATCTCCAAACGGAAACACGAATACTAAAACAAGTGGAACTGGAACACATCCGTCAATCGTTGCATTGATCATGGAGCAAGATGAATGGAGAGCTGAACGTGCCTTAGCTGAACGTCACGTTAATGTGGTTAGTGAAAAATTGAATAAAATTAAGAACGCTACAGACAGAGAAATGGTAAGAGATATGTACATCTTAAATAAGTATTATCCAGCGCTTGCAGAAAAGTATGGATACAATGATAAAAGTTACCTTATGAGAAAAGCAAATAAAATTCTTGGTAAAATTGTGTAAGAGTGCACCAAGTTCACGTTTTTAAGTGTTATTATGTTAATGTAAAAAAATGCGATACAGAAGTAATTCTCCTTGTTTATGATTTATTTCTTATCAGCCTAAAGCGTCTAAACAGGCGCTTTTTATTTTTTAACCTGTCAATCAGTCATTTACA